>Ga0160460_100038_pt1 | contig 259816 bp, 244 predicted proteins | sample HID1973M_E6MG_FD_108238 | JGI IMG/M metagenome (GOLD analysis project Ga0160460, IMG submission 108238) | Enriched mosquito-associated microbial communities from UW Madison campus, WI, USA - HID1973M_E6 MG | ecosystem: Host-associated > Arthropoda: Insects > Digestive system > Unclassified ... | reverse complement strand
TCGTTGTGAATGAGGCGTTGGGGCGCGATGCCTGCTGACGGGAAGTAAAGGAGGAGGCTTGGGCCGCAGGCCCGAGCCGGGGGACATGAGCGGCAGCAGGCATCGCGCCCCAACGCCCGCGACGCACCCACCCACCCACCCACCCCAGACCCAAACGAAGACCAGCCAAACCCCAGCCAGCAACAAACCAAAGCCCCAGCGGCCGCAGGCCGCAACCTTCCCCCCAAGCCACGACTACACCGTCACCGTGCCCCGGTGTACGCTCGGGTCTGGATCCCCGACAGCGAGGCGTGCATGAAGACGTTCCTGGTGGCCGGCTCGAAGGGAGGGGTCGGCAAGACCACGATCGCCACCAACCTGGCCGCCCACGCCGCCCTGCAGGGCCGGCGCACGGTGCTGGCCGATGCCGATCCGCAGCAGTCCTCCACGCGCTGGGCCGAACGCCGTGCCAGCCTGGACAGCGCGGTGCTGCCGATCGATGCCACCCGCCGCCGGCATTGGGATGCCCAACTGCCGGACGACACCGAACAGCTGATCATCGACGCCCCGGCCGGGGCAATGGCCGACGAGCTGATGCCGTTCCTGGAGCGCGCCGACGCCGTCGTCGTCCCGGTGCTGGCCTCGGCGCTGGACATCGAGGCGGTGGTCGGCTTCCTCAACACGTTGGCGAAGGTGCCCCGCGTGCACCAGCGCAAGCTGCCGGTGGGCCTGGTGCTCAACCGCAGCAAGCCGTGGACCCAGACCGCCCAGCAGGCGGTGGAAATGATCGCCGGCTGGCCCTATCCGCTGGTCGCCCAGCTGCGCGACACCCAGGCCTACGTCGTACTTGCCGGCCTCGGACGCAGCCTGTTCGACTACCGCTCCGCACAGGTGCGCGAGCACCAGCAGGATTGGGAACCCCTGCTGAAATGGCTCAAAGCCTGAACCTCTTTCGACCGGACTGCCCATGCGCGAACTGATCCTGCTGCGACACGCCCACGCCGAACCGGCCGATACCGGCCAGGCGGATTTCGATCGCCCGCTGTCGCCGCACGGCCTGGCCGAGGCCGAAGCCGCCGGCCAGTGGCTGCGCGACCAGCGCCTGGTGCCCGACCGGGTGCTGTGCTCCCCGGCCCGCCGCGCGCGCGAGACCCTGGAGGCGGTGCTGGGCCTGACCGGCTACATCGAGCAGCGGCTGGAAGACCGCATCTACGAGGCCACCCCCGGCGCCCTGGCGGCGCTGGTGGACGACCATCGCGAATGCGAACGCCTGCTGCTGGTGGGCCACAACCCCGGCCTGGAACGCCTGGTGGCGCTGATGCACAGCGGCCAGTCCGGCGACTACCGCGGCATGCCGACCGCTTCAATCGCGCTGCTGGCGCTACCGCTGGAGGCCGCGATCGAGCCGGGCATCGCCCGACTGACTGCCTTCTGGTGGCCCTGAGTCCGGCGCGCGCGGCGTGCCTGGGGCTGGCGCTGCTCTGGGCGCGGCCTGTCCATGCCCAAGCGGCGCCGCCGGCCGCCACCGCGCCGGTGATCGAGCGCCGCGAGGCGCTGGACGTCAACCGTTCGCGCTGCGGCTTCGAGATCCGCACCCGCTTCGGACAGAAGATCGAAGGCGTGTTCCCGCGCTTCGAGGGCGAGCTGCTGCGGCTGGCCGATGGCCGGCACCAGGTGCGCCTGCGGATGGATGCCCGGCAGGTCGAGATCCCCGATAAACCCCGCTATACCGCCTGGATGCGCGGAGAGGACTTCTTCGACGTCGAGCACCATCCGGTGGTCCAGTTCGACTCCGAGCCCTATGCCGGCGACATCACCGTGCGCGGCGGCAATATCGTCGGCCAGCTCAGCATCCGGGGCATCAGCCACACCGAGACGCTGACCGTCATGCCTGCCGAGTGTCCGAGGGCCGGGTATGATTGCGACGTGATCAGTCGCGGTACGGTCCTGCGTGGACGATATGGAATGGACAGCTGGCAGGTGGCCCTGGGCGACAGGGTGACCTTCATACTCCGCGCCCGCCTGGCGGAGGCGCCGGCGCCGTGAACCGTTTCTGGAGGGGCCTGCTGCTGCTGGCCATGTGCCTGGCGGTGGTCGGATGCAGTGGCCTGTCGCACAGCCAGCGCGACCATGCGGCGGCGATTGCCGCGGCCGCCCGTGATACCACGCTGGACTGCGATCGCGCCGATCGCTGCGCCCGCCCGTCATCGCTGCGGGCGCTGGGCGGCCAGGCGATGGCCGAATCGACCGCCGGCCAGCCGCGTCACTACGCGACCATCCTCGACCACGGCGAAGAAGCCCTGGTCGCGCGGTTGAACCTGATCCAGGGTGCCACCCGCAGCATCGACCTGCAGACCTATATCTTCGACAAGGACGACAGCGCCCGGCTGGTGATGGATGCGCTGCTCGATGCCGCCCGCCGCGGCGTCAAGGTGCGGTTGCTGATCGACCAGCTGTCGGCGATCTCCGACCTGCAGATCCTCGGCGCCCTGTCCGGCTCGCACGAGAACTTCGAGCTGCGCATCTACAACCCGACCTTCGGCAAGGCCAAGCTGAACTACCTGGACTACGCCGGCAGCGTGCTGTGCTGCTTCCGCCGCTTCAACCAGCGCATGCACAACAAGCTGCTGGTGATCGACAACGTGATCGGCGTGGTCGGCGGCCGCAACTACCAGGACGACTATTACGACTGGGACGCCGAATACAACTTCCGCGATCGCGACGTGATCATCGCCGGCCCCGAGGCGCGGCACATGGGCGAGAACTTCCAGGCGTTCTGGATCGCCCAGCGCAGCATCCCGGCCGAGCGCCTGAACGATGTCGGGCGCACCCTGCTGCGCGGCGGCGTGCCGCCGATGCCACCGGCGCAGCAGCGGCACCCGGAGCGGATCGAACGGGTACGCGGCGAGGCGGCCGACGACGCCTTCATCCGCGAGCGCTTCGTCGCCACCGCGCTGCCGGTGCGCAAGGTCCAGTACGTGGCCGACCTGCCGCAGAAGCACCGCCAGGAGCATCCCGGGCAGGCCGTATCCACCGCGCCGGAACTGGATGGCTTGATCGCCGGCGCGCGCCGGGAGGTCCTGCTGCAGACGCCCTACCTGGTCCTGTCCGACCCGGCGCAGCAGATCTTCCGCGACCTGCGCAAGCATGCCGAGCCGCCGCGGGTGGTGGTGTCGACCAACAGCCTGGCCGCCACCGACAACCCGATCGTCTATGCGCTGGCCTACAAGTACAAGCGCCGCAACCTGCGCGAGCTGGGCTTCAACATCTACGAATACAAGCCCTTCCCGCTGGATGCGCCGGTCGATTACGAAAACCTGGTGCGGGCGCCGCTGGGTCCGTACGGCCAGGGGCCGCGCGACAACCGCGTGGTCGGCGGCAGCGCCATCGGCAACGCGGTGCGTGGCAGCGGCGGCGCGCCGGGCGGCGGCAATCCGCCACGGCCAGCGGACGACGACGATGACCGCAAGGGCGGCAGCGAGGTCGATCGCCGCCTGCAGCGCACCGAGACCCGGCCGTCGTTCCTCAGCACCAAGCCGGGAACCCGGCCGGTGCCGGTGACCCGCGAGGGCGCGCGCATGGGCCTGCATGCCAAGTCGCTGGTGGTGGATCGCCGGGTCGGGGTGATCGGCACCCACAACTTCGACCCGCGCAGTGAGAACTACAACACCGAGGGCGCGATCGTCATCGACGACCCGGCGTTCGCCGAGGCGCTGGCGCGAAGCATCGAACGCGACCTGGAGCCGGGCAATTCCTGGGTGGTCGCCCCGCGCGGCAAGCCGCCCGTGCTGTCCGGGCTGAACTACAGCGTGGGCAAGGTCTCCGAGGCGCTGCCGATCCTGGACCTGTGGCCCTGGCGCTACGCCACCAACTACGAATTCAAGCCCGGGCCGGACTGCCCCTGGCCGCTGCGGCGGCAGGATCCGATGTTCCTGCACTGCTACGAGCCGGTCGGCGACTTCCCCGAGGTCAACATCGGCCCGAAGCGGTTGTGGGTGCGCATGCTCACCGCCTTCGGCGCCGGTCTGGTGCCGATCCTCTGATTCCCACCCCCAGGAGAGCGACCATGGTCTTCCGCGAACCGGTGTCGATCGACGCCCTCAACGCCTTGAGCCGGGGCAACATGCTTGAACACGTGGGCATCGTGTTCACCGAGGCCGGCGAAGACTGGCTCAGTGCGACCATGCCGGTGGACGGGCGCACCCGCCAACCCTATGGCCTGCTGCACGGCGGCGCCTCGGTGGTGCTGGCCGAGACCCTGGGCAGCAGCGCCGGCAACCTGTGCGTGGACCCGTCCAGCCACATGTGCGTGGGCGTGGAGATCAACGCCAACCATATCCGGGCGGTCACCTCGGGCCTGGTCACCGGCACCGCCAGGGCGCTGCACGTGGGCCGCAGCCTGCAGGTCTGGGAAATCGGCATCGTCGACGCCCAGGGCCGCCGGGTCTGCGCCTCGCGGCTGACCCTGGCCGTGGTGCCGCGCCCGGCCGCGGCCTGAGCGGCCGGGCACGTGGCTGGAACACGCCTGTCCAGCCATGTGACTGCGCGCGGCGGCCAGTGCTGCCACAATAGGGACGTTCCTTCCCCACTGCTTTCCGGTACCTTGCCCGAATGAGCGAGTCTTCCCTGCCCGCCACGCGCGAAGCTGGCGGCACGCTGCGTTGGTTCCGTTACCTGTACCGCGTGCCCCTGCTGCTGCTGCATATCGTGCTCGGCCTGCCGCCGACCATGGCGTGCATCGTGATCACCCCACTGGCGCGCATCCGCACCGGTGCAAACGACACGCTGGAGCAGTGGATGATCCGCTGGTGGCAGGGCAACCTGATGCGGATCTTCGGTTTCCGCCTGCGCCGCTTCGGCATGCCGCTCGGCGGGCCGACCCTGTTCGTCGCCAACCATGTCAGCTGGGTCGACATCTGCGTGCTGCATAGCCAGCGGGTGATGGGCTTCGTCGCCAAGCGCGAGATCGCCGGCTGGCCGCTGGTCGGCTGGCTGGCCGCGCGCGGGCAGACCATTTTCCACCAGCGCGGCAGCACCGAGTCACTTGGCGGCGTGCTGCAGCTGATGGTCGAACGCCTGCGCGGCGGTCGTTCGGTCGGCGTGTTCCCGGAAGGCCGCACCCGCGGGGGCCAGGAAGTCGGGCCGTTCCATGCGCGGATCTTCCAGGCCGCGGTCGAGGCCGAGGTGCCGGTGCAGCCGGTCGCGCTGCGCTACGGCGAGCACGGCAACGCGCAGACGATCGTCGCCTTCGGTACCCGCGAGAGCTTCTTCGCCAATTTCCTGCGCCTGCTGGGCGAGCCTGCGCGGGTGGCCGAGGTGCATTTCCTCGAGCCGATCGCCGCCCATGACATCGAGGGTCGGCGGCGCATGGCCGATACCTCGCGCGCGCGCATCGTCGCGTCCATGGAGTCCTGAGCCGGCATGGCCGCGCCGTCGCCAGCACGCAGCCAGCCGGTGGGGGATGCGGCGCTGAGCGCCGAGCAGTACCAGCCGCCGCGCTGGCTGCGTAACCCGCACGTGCAGTCGGTGCTTGGCTCGAGCATGCTGCGTCGCCGCCGTGGCCAGCAGATGCTGGCCGCCAGCGGCGCGGTGAGCACCTCGCACATCCTCGATGGTGGTGATGGCGTGCGCCTGCAGGGCTGGCTGGACGTGCCGCAGGGCGTCGCGCCGCGCGCCACCGTGCTGTTGCTGCACGGCTGGGAGGGCAGCGCGGATTCGAGCTACATGCGGATGACCTCGGCCCGCTTGCTGGCTCTTGGCTACCAGGTGTTCCGGCTGAACTTCCGCGACCACGGCGGTACCCACCACCTGAACGTGGACCTGTTCCATTCCGACCGCATCGACGAGGTGCTCAACGCGGCCGGCGACCTGTGGCGCCGTTTCCCCTCGCCGCGTCTGCTGGCGGCCGGCTATTCGCTGGGCGGCAACCATGTGCTGCGGCTGGCGCTGCGCGCACCGCGGGCCGGGCTGCCTCTGGAGCGCGCGGCGGCGGTGTGCCCGCTGCTGGACCCGGCCACGACGATGGACAGCATCGCCCAGGGTCCGCAGATCTACGACTGGTACTTCCGGCGCAAGTGGCGCGGGTCGCTGCTGCGCAAGCGCGCGCTGTTTCCCGAGCAGCACCACTACGACGACAAGACGCTGGCGCTGGACATGCGCGGGCTGATGGCATGGCTCGCCGAACGGCACACCCGCCACGGCTCGCTGCAGGCCTATTTCGACAGTTACTCCATTGCCGGCGACCGCTTGGCGGCGCTGCAGGTGCCGTCGGACATCCTGATGGCCGAGGACGACCCGGTGATTCCCTTCGCCGATTTCCGCCAGTGGCAGCCGTCGCCGTCGGCGCACCTGGAGATCGCCCACTGGGGCGGGCACTGCGGATTCATCGAAAATGCCCGCGGCGACGGCTTTGCCGAGCGCTGGGTGGCCGGCCGGCTGGGACCGCGCGGCTGAACCCGGACACCGGGTCGGGGGTCCGGCTGGCCCCGCTACAATAGCGGTTTGCCCCCGAGCCGGACGCCATGCAAGACAAGATCATCCAAGCCCTGCGCCGCAACGCGGCCGACGAAGCCGTGGCCCTGGCGCGGCAGTGGGTCGCCGATGGCGGCGAGACCGCGCCTTCGCTGCGCTGGCTGGCCCTGGCGCTGCAGCAGCGCGGCGACCACGACGAGGCCCAGGCGGTGCTGCGCCAGGCCATCGCGCTGGCACCGGAAGACGCCGAACTGCAACTGCAGCAGGCCGGCCTGCTGCTGGCCGGGCGCGAACTGGCCGCTGCCAGCGCCGCCCTGGCGCGCACCACCGCGCTGGATCCGAACCAGTTCGAGGCCTACGTGATGCAGGCCCACCTGGCGATCGGTCGTGGCGACCTGGACGAGGCCGAAAGGATCGTCCGCCTGGCTGCCCGCGTGGCGCCGGAGCACCCGCAGGTGGACTCGATCGAAGGCGTGATCGCGCTGCGCCGCGGCGACGCCGATCGGGCGCTGGTGCTGCTGACCCGGGCCAATGAACAGCTGCCGGACAATCCGCAGGTGTTGTTCTCGCTGGGATTCGCCTACCTGGGCAAGGGACATTTCGCCTTCGCCGAACGCGCCCTGGACCGGGTGATCGCCCTGCAGCCGCCGGGTACCACGCTGCGCGCGTTGAAGGCCCAGCTGGCTGCGCGCCAGGGCCAGATGGAAGATGCGCTCGCCACCATCGACGAGGCGCTGGCACAGCCCGATGGCAACACCCCCGCCATGCACCGCCTGGCTGGCGAGTTGTACCTCCAGGCAGGCCGCCCCGCCGACGCGGTGGGCCACCTGCGCCAGTCGCTATCCAACGGCCTGGTCGATCGCCGCGTGCTCGGTGCGCTGCTGACGGCCTGGCGGCAGCTCGGTGCCGAGGACGAGGCGCGCGACGTCCTGGACGACGCGCTGGTGCGCCAGCCACGCTCGCTGGAACTGTGGCCCGCGCGCCTGTCGCTGGCGCCACGTGCTTCGGAGGAGGCGCTGGACGTGGCCGAGCGCTGGATCCAGGCGATGCCCGAGCACCTGCCGGCGCTGGAAATCCTGATGCAGCTGCATGACCTGCAGGGGCAGCCGGACGAGGCGGAGATGGTCGCACGGCAGATCGTGGCGATCGAACCCGGCCGCATCAGCGGCGAGCAGCGCATCGTCCACGCATTGCTGCAGCGTGACCCGGCCGCCGCGATCGCCTGCGTGCAGGGGCTGATGGAAGGGCTGCCCGAACACAACCGCACCGTCCTGCGACCCTGGCTGGGGCAGGTGCAGGACCAGGCGGGTGAATATGCCGCCGCGCTGGCCACGTGGATGGAGTTCCAGCGTGAGCAGGCCCAGCACCGCCTGCCGTTGCCGCCGCATGCCGCACCGCAGCCGACCCGTTGGCCGGCGTCGTCGACCATCGACGAATCGGTGCGTGCGCGGCCGATGCTGCTGTGGGGCGCACCGGGATCGCACATCGACCGCGTGGCGCTGGTGATGGCGGCCAACAGTCCGGTGATGCGCCGCGACCGCCTCGGCGCGCAGCCGCCGGCCGATGCGCTGCAGAACTACCAGACCGTTCCCGGCCTGGCCGCCGGCTCGCTGGCGCCGTCCCAGGTCGTGGACAGCTGGAAGGCCGCCCTGCCGTCGCGCGGCATCGCCGACGGCAACGTGATCGACTGGCTGCTGTGGTGGGACAACAGCCTGCTGCTGGCGCTGCGGCCCCACCTGCCGGAAGGCCGCCTGGTGATCGCGCTGCGCGACCCGCGCGACATGCTGCTGGACTGGATCGCCATCGGTGCGGTGATGCCGCTGGCGCTGCGCTCCACTGCGGAGGCCGCGCGCTGGCTGGCCGGGAGCCTGGAGCAGGTGGCGGTGCTGCACGAACAGGACCTGTATCCGCACAAGCTGCTGCGCCTGGATGGCCAGGAGGCCGATCCGCAGGCGATGGCGGCGCTGCTGGGCGAAGCCTTCGGGGTGCAGTTCCCGGTGCTGCCCTCGCTGGGTGCGCCGCGCCTGGCCAGTGGCCATTGGCGCGCGTATGCCGCGCTGCTCGCCGAGGAAATGGCCCTGCTGACGCCGGTCGCCGTGCGCCTGGGCTACGCTGCCGAATGACCTACCTGGAGATCGTCGCATGCGCCTGACCACCGATAGCTTCCCGCAGGGGCAGCCGATTCCCGGGGAGTTCGCCATGGGCCTGCCGACCGGCTTCGGCGGCAACCGTAATCCGCAGCTGGCCTGGGACCATGTCCCGGCCGGTACGCGTTCATTCGCCCTGCTGTGCATCGATCCGGACGTCCCGACCGTGGCCGGACTGGTCGGCCGCGACGACGTCGAGGTGCCGCTGGACCAGCCACGCACTGAATTCGTGCATTGGGCGATGGCCGACATTCCCGCCGACCTGCGCGAGATCGCCGCCGGCAGCTGCAGCGATGGCATCACCGCCGGCGGCAAGGCCAGTCCGGCCGGTCCGGCCGGCGCACGCCAGGGCCTGAACAGCTACACGCAGTGGTTCGCCGGCGATGCGCAGATGGGGGGCGACTACCTCGGTTACGACGGTCCATACCCGCCGTTCAACGACCAGCGCGTGCACCGCTACTTCTTCCGGCTGTTCGCGCTGGACGTGCCGACGCTGCCGCTGCCGGCGCGCTTCGGCGCCGGCGACGTGCTCAATGCCCTGCAGGGCCACGTCCTGGCCGAGGCCAGCACGTGGGGCACCTACACGCTCAATCCGAAGCTGCGCGGCTGATCGGCGCCATGCCCGCTCCCGTGCCCGGGAGCGGGCATGGCCGGCCGGTCATTCCTTCGCCGACTCCACCACGAGGTCGAGCACGTACACGTTGGACGAGGCGTCGGCCGGCGGGTTCGGCCGGGTATAGCGCTTGACCCGGACGACATTGCGGATGCCGTCCTCGTGGCGATAGCCCTCGATGTCGTCGTAGAAGTTCTGCCACGGCCCGGGCTCGCCCTGGCGCAGGCCCTTGTCGTCGAAGCGCACCTCGCGCACCTGCAGGCACTGCTTGTCCTTGATCAGCGGATGCGGGCAGGGCTTGGTCTGCGCGGCCACTTCCAGGAACACCGTTTCGCCCTTCCCGAAGCGGCTCTCGGCGGTTTCCTCGCCCTGGAACAGCAGGCGGGTACCGTCGCGGCCGGTCAGCGCCAGCGTGGGCGGCACCGCATCGGCGGCCAGCACGGCGGCGTACTCGCCGGCCAGCAGCGTGGATGCAGTGCGTTCCTGCGCGGTCCGGGCCGGATCAGTGCAGGCCATCATCGTCGAGGCCAGCTGGCCGAAGCCGAGCTTGTCGCCCTGCAGCGTGAAGCTGCCGCCCATGCGGTTGCACAGGTGGTCGACGCTGACCCTGCCACCGGCGAAATCGAGCTGGATCGGATCGCTGCCGGTGAACAGCGCGGCGATCTTCTGGCCGCCACCATCGGTGGCTTCGGCCAGGCGCCAGTGGAAGCGCGGCAGCGTGGCCGCCAGGTCACTGCTGGCCGCGGCGTTCGCCGGTGGCGGGGGCGCCGCCGGTGCAGGCGCCGGCGTGGCGTCGGCGGCGGTACTGTCCGCCGGCGGCGGACTGGCGGGCTGGCAGGCGCCCAGCAACAGCGTGCACAGCAACAGCGGGAAGGTCGTTTTCATCATCCAGGGCTCCGGCCGGTCAGCGCAGAGGAATAACCGGCCGGGCATTCAGCCGCGATGACGACCGCTCAGCCCACCGCGGGCAGCCACAGCAGCAGGGCCGCGCCCAGCGCGATGCGGTAGATGGCGAACACGGTGAAACGGTGCGCCTTGATGTAGCCCAGCAGCCATTTCACCACCACGAACCCGGTCACCACGGCCGCGGCGAAGGCCACGCCGACGTCCAGCCAGTTCTCGCCACCGACCTGGCCGTGCTTGACCAGCTCCAGGAACGCATAGCCGCTGGCCGCGAACATGGTCGGGATGCCGACCAGGAACACGAACTCGGTGGCCGCCGAGCGCCGGCTCAGGCCGGCCAGCATCGCGATGAAGATCGCCGCGGCCGAGCGCGAGGTGCCCGGGAACACGCCCGCCACGACCTGCGCCAGGCCGACCAGGATGGCGATCTTCCAGGTCACCTCGTCACGTTCCGGCAGGCGCGCGGCCCAGCCTTCGGCCAGGATCATCCATACCCCGCCCAGGACCAGCGCCCAGGCGACCGGCTCGATGGTTTCCGGCAACTGCCAGCCGGCCATGCGCACCGGCAGGCCGACCAGCGCGGTGACCAGGAAAGCCACGCCGAGCTTGAGCACGTAGTCGCGGTTCTCACGCTGGCCCAGGCCGGTGGCCAGCGACCACAGCCGCTGCCGGAAGACCAGGGTGATGGCCAGGATGGCGCCGGCCTGGATGACGATGTTGAAGAAGTCCGAGCGGCGACCCAGCCAGTGTTCGGCGATCAGCAGGTGCCCGGTGCTGGAGACCGGCAGGAATTCGGTAAGACCCTCGAGGATGCCCAGCAACAGGGCGGAAAGCAGATCGGACATCGGCACGAAACCACGTGGATTGGGTGCTCCAGCATAGTGCATCACGCTTGGCATCATTTTGGTGCGACGCTGGCGTGGCGCACCACGGTGGTGCGCAATCACGCACCGCGGTGGCGCCTGTTCCCAGCGGAATCAATGACTTGTGACGATCCAGAAGTTGGCATGCCGCTTGCTGTCACAGGACCATCACAGTCCACACCCTCGAGGTTGCTTCCGATGTCCCTGCAAAACGTTGAAAAGCTGATCAAGGACAACAAGGTCGAGTTCGTCGACCTGCGTTTCGTCGACATGCGCGGCGTGGAGCACCACGTCACCTTCCCCGTCAGCATCGTCGAGCCGGCGCTGTTCGAGGAAGGCAAGATGTTCGACGGCAGCTCGATCGCGGGCTGGAAGGGCATCAACGAATCGGACATGGTGCTGCTGCCGGACGCCGACACCGCGTACCTGGATCCGTTCTACGCCGATCCGACGATCGTGCTGAACTGCGACATCCTCGACCCGGCCACCATGCAGGGCTACTCGCGCGATCCGCGCGGCATCGCCAAGCGCGCCGAGGCCTACCTGAAGTCCAGCGGCATCGCCGAACAGGCCTTCTTCGGTCCGGAGCCGGAATTCTTCATCTTCGACTCGGTGCGCTTCGGCAACGAGATGGGCCACACCTTCTTCAAGATCGACTCCGAAGAGGCCGCCTGGAACACCGGCGCCAAGTTCGAAGGTGGCAACAGCGGTTACCGTCCGGCGGTGAAGGGCGGCTACTTCCCGGTCCCGCCGACCGACCAGCTGCACGACCTGCGTGCCGAGATGGTCAAGACCCTCGAGCAGGTCGGCATCGAGACCGAAGTGCACCACCACGAAGTGGCCAACGCCGGCCAGTGCGAAATCGGCACCAAGTTCAGCTCGCTGGTCAAGAAGGCCGACGAACTGCTGCGTACCAAGTACGTCATCAAGAACGTCGCCTACCGCAACGGCAAGACCGCGACCTTCATGCCCAAGCCGATCGTCGGCGACAACGGTTCGGGCATGCACGTGCACCAGTCGCTGGCCAAGGGCGGCGTAAACCTGTTCTCCGGTGACGGCTATGGTGGCCTGTCGCAGATGGCGCTGTGGTACATCGGCGGCATCTTCAAGCACGCCAAGGCGATCAACGCGTTCGCCAACTCCGGCACCAACAGCTACAAGCGCCTGGTCCCGGGCTTCGAAGCCCCGGTGATGCTGGCCTACTCGGCGCGCAACCGCTCGGCCTCGTGCCGCATCCCGTGGGTGTCCAACCCGAAGGCGCGCCGCATCGAGATGCGCTTCCCCGATCCGATCCAGTCGGGCTACCTGACCTTCACCGCGCTGATGATGGCCGGCCTGGACGGCATCAAGAACCAGATCGATCCGGGCGCGCCGAGCGACAAGGACCTGTACGACCTGCCGCCGGAAGAAGAGAAGCTGATCCCGCAGGTCTGCTCCTCGCTGGACCAGGCCCTGGAAGCGCTGGACAAGGATCGCGAGTTCCTCAAGGCCGGTGGCGTGATGAGCGACGACTTCATCGACGGCTACATCGCGCTGAAGATGCAGGAAGTCACCAAGTTCCGCGCCGCCACCCATCCGCTCGAATACCAGCTGTACTACGCGATCTGACGATTGCCCCGGTCCGCGCCCTGGCGCGGGCCGCAACACCCGGTGACGGCGAAGGCTCCCCCTCCCTCCTTCGTCGTCACCACCCTCTTCCGCGGCTGGGGAGCCGCGGCGACGGGATTGTTTTGCCGGGAGAGAACGCAACACCAGCCAGGGGCAAGAGAGACCGGAACGGTCGCGGGCCTTCGCCCTCTCCCACGATGGTGGATGCCGGTCCACGCAGGCCGGCCTCTTCCGGGGGCCCGTTGTCCGAACCGCGCTAGTGGATGCCGACAGGCATCCGGATGAAGTCATCGCCGGCCATCCGCCTGGATGGCCGGTTCCCTCCACCATCGGGGTATGCGCATGAAACTGATCACCGCCATCATCCGGCCGTTCAAGCTTGACGAGGTGCGCGAAGCACTATCGCAGGCGGGCGTGTCCGGCATCACCGTGACCGAAGTCAAGGGCTTCGGCCGGCAGAAGGGCCACACCGAGCTGTATCGCGGTGCCGAGTACGTCGTCGACTTCCTGCCGAAGATCAAGATCGAAACCGTCGTCACCGATGAACGCCTGGAAGCGGTGGTGGAAGCCATCCAGTCCGCGGCCGGCACCGGCAAGATCGGCGACGGCAAGATCTTCGTTACCCCGGTCGAACAGGTGGTGCGCATCCGCACCGGCGAAATCGGCGCTGACGCGCTCTAACCCCCGGAGGCCCTCATGAAGACCCAGCTCGCCACCGGGTGGAAGACCCGGTTCTATGCCGTTTGCCTGATGATGGCGCTCAGCCTGTTCGCCAGCACGGCTTTCTCGGCCCAGGCGCAGGAAACCGCCGCCGCGCCGACCACCGAAACGACCGCCGCACCGACCGAAGAGGTCAAGACCGAACCGCTTGACGCCGCTGCCGCCGCCACCGCGCCGGCCGTCGAAGCACCGGCCGCCGCCGAGCCCGAACCGACCGTCGACAAGGGCGACGTGGCCTGGATGCTCACCTCCACGTTGCTGGTGCTGATGATGGTGGTGCCTGGCCTGGCCCTGTTCTACGGCGGCATGGTGCGCGCCAAGAACGTGCTGTCCGTGCTGATCCAGGTGTCGGTGGTGTTTTCGCTGATCAGCGTCCTGTGGGTGGTCTACGGCTACAGCCTGGCGTTCTCCGGCGAAGGCCCGTGGATCGGCAACCTCGACAAGGCGCTGCTCAGGGGCGTGGACATCACCACGCTGGCGGCGACCTTCACCAAGGGCGTGGCATTGCCGGAATTCGTCTTCGTGGCCTTCCAGTGCACTTTCGCCGGCATCACCGGTGCGCTGATCGTCGGCGCCTTCGCCGAACGCGCGCGCTTCGCCGCGGTGCTGCTGTTCTCGGTGCTGTGGTTCACCTTCGCCTACCTGCCGATGGCCCACATGGTCTGGGCGACCGGTGGCTTCCTGTTCGAGAAGGGCGCGCTGGACTTCGCCGGCGGCACCGTGGTGCACATCAACGCCGGTATCGCCGGCCTGGTGGGCGCCTATTTCGTCGGCAAGCGCACCGGCTTCGGCCGCGAGGCGATCAAGCCGCACAACGTGACCCTGACCTTCGTCGGCGCGGCCCTGCTGTGGGTGGGCTGGTTCGGTTTCAACGCCGGTTCCAACCTGGAAGCCACCGCCGGCGCGGCGCTGGCCTTCCTCAACACGCTGCTGGCCACCGCCGCGGCGATCCTGGGCTGGTCGCTGACCGAGAAGATCATCAAGGGCAAGTCCTCGGCGCTGGGCGTGGCCTCGGGCATGGTTGCCGGCCTGGTCGGCATCACCCCGGCCTGCGGCACCGTCGGCCCGTTCGGCGCGATCGTGATCGGCCTGGCCGCCGGCGTGCTGTGCGTGTGGGGCGTCACCGGACTGAAGAAGCTGCTCGGTGCCGACGACAGCCTGGACGTGTTCGGCGTGCATGGCCTGGGCGGCATCATCGGCGCCATCCTGACCGGCGTGTTCTCGGCGGCTTCGCTGGGCGGCCAGAAGGGCGACGGCTACAGCATCGGCAGCCAGGTCTGGATCCAGACCGAGGGCGTGCTGATCACCCTGGTGTGGGTGGGCGTGGTCTCGGCGGTGTCGTTCCTGGTCGCCAAGGTCGTGTTCGGCCTGCGCGTGAGCGAGGAGTCCGAGCGCGAAGGCCTGGACATCACTTCGCACGGCGAATCGGCCTACGAGTCCTGAGGAAAGTGCCGGCCCGCGCCATTGCGCGGGCCGGCGGTCGTGCTGGAGAGGCCGCTCCGGGGGGCGGGGCGCCGATGCACCGTGCTGCGAGGTCGTGACATGTTCGAAAGCCCCTTCCAAGCGTCTTCGATTCCGCCGCAGCGCCACTTGCATTGCATGGCCGCTGCGGCTGCAATGGGCCATGGCCGCCCATCGCATGCTGTTGCGCACCGTCCCGCTCCTGCTCGCGCTGCTGCTGTCGGCCTGCGCCCACGTGCCGCGCAATCCGCTGGCGCAATGGGTGCCCTCGCCGAACTACAACGCACGCCAGCCGGTCCTGATCGTCATCCATCACACCGAGCAGGACTCGGTGCAGCAGAGCCTGGACACGCTGCGCACCCGCAACAGCGGTGGGCAGGTGAGCGCGCACTACCTCATCGGCAAGGATGGCTCGCTGTACCAGCTGGTGGCCGAGCCGCTGCGCGCCTGGCATGCCGGGTCCGGCCGCTGGGGCACGATCAGCGACGTCAACTCGGCGTCGATCGGCATCGAGCTGGACAACAATGGTGAGTCGCCGTTCCCGCCCGAACAGGTCGCCACGCTGCTGCGCCTGCTCGATGACCTGTGTACCCGCCTGCGCATCCCGCGCACCCAGGTCATCGGTCACGCCGATCTGGCACCGGCGCGCAAGGTCGATCCCAGCCGCTGGTTCCCATGGGACCAGCTCGCCGCCGCCGGCTTCGGCGAATGGCCCGATCCGCTCGACGGCCCGGCCCCGGCCGGCTTCGACAGTGGCCTGGCGCTGCGCGCCCTGGGCTATCCGGTCGATGACCAGGATCCCGCCGCGGCCATCCGCGCCTTCCACCGGCATTTCCGCGGGCGCGAGGACACCCCCGGCACCGACGTGGCCCTCGACGCCGAGGACGCCCGCATCCTGTATTCCCTGCTGCGCCAACGCGACCGCCGCGACCGCAGCACGCCCTGAGCCGGCCGGGCGGCACGCGCCTGCGCGTCCGGAGCGGCTTTGCACTACATTGGTGCAATGTCGATGAGCGCCGCCATCCCCCTGCTGGAAAGCCTCGCCACCCCGGTCGTATGGGCGGGCCCCGACGGCCGCGTGCTCGGCAGCAATGCCGCTTTCGCCCGCTGGCTGGGCATCAGCAGCCGGCGCCTGGTCGACCAGCCGCTGGCCGCGCTGGAGATCGAGGGCGACGCGCTGGCCCGCTTCATCGGCAACGACGAACGCGACGTACTGCGCCTGCACCGCATGGCGATCGGCGTGCCCGGCGATGCGCCGCGCTTCGCCGAGGGCTGGCTGTCACGGCTGGACGATGGCGGTTGGGTGCTGGAAGCGCATCCGGTCGATGAGTTCCCCAGCCCCGACCCGACCCATGCCCTGCCCAACGCGCTCAGCGCCGCGCTGAAGGGACTCGCGCACGAGCTGCGCAATCCGCTGGCCGGGCTGAAGGGTGCCGCGCAGCTGCTGGCCCGTCGCGCCACCCATCGCGACGAGGACGAACGCGAACTGATCGAGCTGATCGGCGCGGAGATCGAACGCCTCAATACCCTGCTCGAGCGCCTGCTCTGGCCGGCGCCGGCGCGCCCCCACGACGCGCTCAACATCCATGCCGTGCTGGAGCGCGTGCTGCGCCTGGCCGAGAACGAAGCCGGCTGGTCGGTGCGGATGCAGCGCGACTATGACCCCAGCATCCCGGAAATCCTCGGCGACGCCGACCGCCTCACCCAGGCGGTATGGAACCTGGTGCGCAACGCGATCCAGGCCGGTGCCAGCACCGTCACCCTGCGGACCCGGGTCGAGCACGGCCAGCGCATCCGCGACCACGTGCATGCCATGGCGTTGCGCCTGGAGATCGTCGATGACGGCGGTGGCGTGCCCGATGAACTCGCCGAGCACCTGTTCCTGCCACTGGTCAGCGGCCGTGCCGATGGCAGCGGCCTGGGCCTGGCGCTGGCCCAACAGGTCGCGCGCGAACACCACGGCACCCTGACCTATCGCTCGCGGCCGGGCCACACCGTCTTCACCCTGCTATTGCCGCAGCCGGCGCTGGAAGCCGGCAAGGAGCCTGGCCATGTCTGATCCTTCCTCGCAACGGATCTGGGTCGTCGACGACGACCGGTCGGTGCGCTTCGTGCTGTCCACCGCGTTGCGCGATGCCGGCTATTCGGTCGACGGCTTCGAAAGCGCCGGCGCCGCGTTGGCGGCGTTGCGGCAACGGCCGGCACCGGACCTGCTGTTCACCGACGTGCGCATGCCGGGCGACGATGGCCTGGTGCTGCTGGAGAAGCTCAAGGCCGCGCACCCGCAGCTGCCGGTGATCGTGATGTCGGCCTATACCGACGTTGCCAGTACCGCCGGCGCGTTCCGCGGCGGCGCCCACGAGTTCCTGTCCAAGCCCTTCGACCTGGACGATGCCGTCGCCCTGGCCGCGCGCGCGCTGCCCGACGAAACCGTCGCTCCGATCGCGCCGGTGAGCGCGCCCAGCTCCTCGCAGCTGCTCGGCGATACCCCGGCCATGCGCGCGCTGTTCCGTGCGATCGGCCGCCTGGCGCAGGCACCGCTGGCGGTGCTCATCAATGGCGAGACCGGCACCGGCAAGGAACTGGTGGCGCGCGCGCTGCACCAGGAATCGCCGCGCTCGCGTGAGCCGTTCGTCGCCCTGAACACCGCTGCCATTCCCGCCGAGCTGCTGGAAAGCGAACTGTTCGGCCACGAGGCTGGCGCCTTCACCGGTGCCAGCAAGCGCCACATCGGCCGTTTCGAACAGGCCAATGGCGGCACGCTGTTCCTGGACGAGATCGGTGACATGCCGCTGCCGCTGCAGACCCGCCTGCTGCGCGTGCTGGCCGAGAACGAGTTCTTCCGCGTCGGCGGGCGCGAACTGATCCGCGTCGATGTCCGGGTGATCGCCGCCACCCACCAGGACCTGGAGGCGCTGGTCGAACAGGGCCGGTTCCGCGCCGACCTGCTGCATCGGCTGGACGTGGTGCGCCTGCACCTGCCGCCGCTGCGCGAGCGCAGCGCCGACATCGCCCAGCTGGCGGAGAACTTCCTCGCCATGGCCGCGCGCAAGCTCGACACCCCGCCCAAACGCTTGTCCGTGCCCGCGCTCGAGGCGCTGCGCGCGCACGATTGGCCGGGCAACGTACGCGAGCTGGAGAACACCTGCTGGCGGCTGGCCGCGCTGGCCGCTGGCGACAGCATCAGCGCCGCCGACGTGCAGTCGGCGCTGACCCGTGGCACGCGCCGGCCAGCACCCGCCGGTGCCGCGCCCGACGCCGCGGGCGAAGACTGGGACGCACGCCTGTCCGAATGGGCCCGCCAGCGTCTGGAAGCCGGTGCCGAGGGCCTGCATGGCGAGGCGCGCGAGCGCTTCGACCGCGTGCTGCTGGAAGTTGCGCTGCAGTTCACCCAGGGGCGTCGTGCCGAGGCCGCCGCGCGACTGGGCGTCGGCCGCAATACCGTGACCCGTAAACTGGGGCCTGGGCGCCGGCGTCGCTGAGTGGGCCAATGGACATCGTTCATGGCCCCTGCACGCCGACGCGCATAGCGTGCCGACAGTCAAAGGGAGCCCCGATGTCCGTGAACCGCCTCGTCCTGCCCGTATTGGCGACCCTGGTCCTGGCCGCGTGCAGCAGCGCGCCGCCCAAGCCGGCGCCGCCGCTGCCGGCGTCGCCGGCAGGCAGCATCCGCCAGGCCGAAGCCGCGCTGGCGTCGGCCTCGGGCAGCCTGGTCAGTGGACGGGTGGTGCTGCAACCGGTCGCCGCGGGCGTACGCGTATCGGGCACCGTCGGCGGACTGCGTGCGGGCGGCAGCTTCGGCTTCCACATCCATGAGCGCGGTGATTGCAGCGCTGCCGATGCCAGCAGCGCCGGCGGCCATTTCAATCCCACCGCCAGCGCGCATGGCCGCGCCGGTGCCGGCGCGCACCACCTGGGCGACACCGACAATCTCGTCGCCGACGACGAGGGCGTGGTGCATGTCGAGCGCGTCTTCGGCGGGGTCAGCCTCGGCACCGGGATGGGCAACGACATCCTCGGCAAGGCGCTCGTGGTGCACGCCGATGCAGACGATTACCACAGTCAGCCCAGCGGCAATGCCGGCGCGCGCCTTGCGTGCGGCGTCATCCGCGCCAGTCGCTGACACCCGCCGGCGCGACCGGCATTTCCGCCCACTGGGCAAAGAGGAGGAACACCATGCGCATGATCCCGACCACGCTGTTCATCGCCACCGCACTGGCGCTGGGCGCCTGCAAGCGCGAAGCACCGGCTACCGATACCACCGCGCCGGCCCCGGCCGACCATGCCGGCCATGATGCCGCGGCGGCCGCGCCCGAAGCACCGGCTGCGCCGGAAGCACCCGCCGCCGCCGCGACCAGCGCCACCGCCGAGATCAAGCCGACCCAGGGCAACGAGGTGAAGGGCAGCGTGACGTTCAAGGTTGTCGACGGCGCCCTGCGCGTCAGCGGCCAGCTGAGCGGGCTCAAGCCCAACACCGAGCACGGCTTCCATATCCACGAGAAGGGCGATTGCAGCGCGCCGGACGGCAGCAGCGCCGGCGGCCACTTCAATCCGGCGCAGAGCGAGCACGGCAACGTCAGCGCCGATCCGCACCACGGCGGCGACATGCCCAACATCAAGGCCGATGCACAGGGCAACGCGACGATCGACGGACCGGTGTCGAGCAACGTCAATATCGGCAAGGGCGACGCCTTCGACATCGCCGGGCACGCGGTGATCGTCCATGCCGATCCGGACGACTACAAGACCCAGCCCACCGGCAATGCCGGCGGTCGCCTGGCCTGCGGCGTGATCACCACCGAACCGGCGGCCGCTCAGTAATTGGGCCACAGGCCCGGCGTGGCCAGCTCCAGCAGGTGCTGGTCGGGGTCGCGGAAATACAGGCTGTGGCCGCCGCGCGGCCACGCCATCCGCGCCTCGATCGCCACCCCCAGCTTGCCGAGCCGGTCTTCCCATCGCCGCAGGTCTCCGGCGGCGATGGCGAAGGCGACATGCAGCTTTCCGGCGCCGTCGTGGGAGGGAATGCTGCCCCCGGGCAGCGTCACCGCCGCGTTCGAGCCGCCGCGCAGGAACAGCAGCAGCACCTGCGCGGGCACGATCGCGAATGCGAGCATGCGGGCGTCCGCGTGCATCGGCGCGAGTGCGAATACCCGCGCGTAGAAATCGCGTGCACGGCCCAGGTCCTCGACATACAACGCGGTTTCCAGCACGCCCATCACCGAGGGCGTCGAAGTGGATGCGGCCATGGCCGGCTCCTGCCACGCGCGATGCGCGGAGTGCCAGCCTAGTCCCGGCGCATGTGGCCGGGAGTGAAGCGGATCAGGCTTCCAGTGCGGCGCGGGCGTCCTGGCCCGGTTCCACGTGCACGTACAGCACCGGCACGCCATGGGCCTCGAGCACGGCAGCCATCTGCCGCTGGCGGGCAAGGTATTGCTCGTAGAGGGGCTTGAGCCGGTCGCAGTCGGCGCGGTCCTGGCGGTAGTGGGCGCACCAGCCGGCTGGATCGAACAGGGCCATCCGCACTTCGCCCCCGGTATAACGCAGCAGCGGCTCGGGGGCGTCGGCCAGCCATTCCGACCCCTGCGGCGCCAGCAGGGCGGCTTCCAGCAGGGGCCATAGCGCGGCCAGTCCCTGGTTGTCGTACTGCATCGACATCATTGCCGCCAGGTCGTGCACGGTCAGGTAGCGCGCATGTTCGATCTGCGCGCCGAACGCGTCCTGCGCCAGCAGCGCGGTATCGGCCTGGGCCATGCCTTGGGCGAGCAGCACTTCTTCGAGCGCCTCGGCCACTTCGGCGACCACTTCCGGAGAGCCGGACAGCAGGAACGGCAACACGCGCAGGCTGCCACCCCCCAGGCCGGCGTCGGCCTGGAACGGCAGCGGTACCTCGCCCTGCGCATCGGCGCCGAACGCGAGCAGGCGAGGGCCTTCATCGCGACCGGGCGCGCGTGCACGCAATTCATCCAGGCGGCGGTGCAGCGGCCAGCCGGGGCGCAGGACTTCGGCGGGATCGAAATGCGCCGCTGCCAGGCTCAGTTCCAGTTCGCGCACCCGCGGAACCCACTGCGCCAGGTCGCGGCCGACGCGCTCGGCCAGCGCGCCGGCCTGCCCGGGCGACAGCGCCGCGCGGGTGGGCGCGGTACCGCCGGCCAGTTCCAGTGCCAGGACGCCGATGGCGGTCATGCCGTGTTCGGTATTGCTCATGGGATCGCGGTTGGCCCGTCACCGGGCGGCAGCTACACTGCGCACATTATGCCTGCACGTCCTGTGCAGGCCATGTCCCCGAGTCCCCTCATGTCAGGTCAACCGATGCCCGTCGCCCGTCCCGTCGCCATCCTCGGCGGCGTCCGTATCCCGTTCTGCCGCCAGAACACCGCCTACGCCGACGTGGGCAACCTCGGGATGTCGGTGCGTACGCTGGGGGCGTTGGTGGAGCGGTTCGGGCTGCATGGCCAGCAGCTCGGCGAAGTGGCGATGGGCGCGGTGATCAAGCATCCCGGCGACTGGAACCTGGCGCGTGAAGCAGCACTGTCCTCGGGCCTGTCGCCGCTGACCCCCGGCATCACCCTGCAACGCGCCTGCGGTACGTCGCTGGATACGATCGTCCACATCGGCAACAAGATCGCGCTGGGCCAGATCGAATCCGGCATCGGCGGCGGTTCGGACACCACCTCGGACGTGCCGATCGTCTATGGCAAGAAGCTGCGCGCGCGCCTGCTGGCGGCCAACCGCGCCAAGACCACCGGCGACAAGATCAAGGCGCTGGTCCATGGCTTCCGCTTCAGCGAGCTCAAGCCCGAGTTCCCGGGCGTGGCCGAGCCGCGCACCGGCAAGAGCATGGGTGATCACTGCGAGGACATGGCCAAGGAGTGGAACATCTCGCGCGATTCGCAGGACGAGTGGGCGGTGTCCTCGCACAGGAAGCTGGCCGCGGCCTATGAGCGTGGTTTCTTCGACGAGCTGATCGCGCCGTTCCGCGGCGTCACCCGCGACAACATCCTGCGCCCGGACACCTCGCTGGAGAAGCTGGCCACGCTGAAGCCGGCGTTCGACCGGATTTCCGGCCGCGGCACCCTGACCGCCGCCAACTCGACCCCGTTGACCGATGGTGCCGCCGCGGTGCTGCTGGCCAGCGAGGAATGGGCGCGCGCGCATGGCCACGAACCGCTGGCCTACCTGCGTGACGCGCAGGTCGCCGCGGTCGATTTCGTCCATGGCGAAGGCCTGCTGATGGCGCCGACCGTCGCGGTGCCGGAGATGCTCAAGCGCCATGGCCTGAGCCTGCAGGATTTCGACATCTACGAGATCCACGAGGCTTTCGCCGCGCAGGTCCTGTGCACGCTGCGCGCGTGGGAGAGCGAGGACTACTGCCGCAACCGCCTGGGCCTGGACGCGGCGATGGGCCGCATCGATCCGGCCAAGATCAATCCGCTGGGTTCCTCGCTGGCGACCGGGCATCCGTTCGCCGCCACCGGTGCGCGCATCGTCGCCACCGTGGCCAAGGAGCTGAAGGAGCGCGGCGGCGGCCGCGCGCTGGTGTCGATCTGCACCGCCGGCGGCATGGGCGTGGTGGCGATCATCGAGCGGTAAGCCGGGGCGGCTTCGCGGGCCCGGCCCGCCAAAGGCTGCTGCGCAAACTTTGGGCCCCGTTTCACGCCTTGCCTATCCCCACGCCTCCGCTGCGCCCCCCTTAACACAGGGGGCTCTGCTCCAGAGGGTCTTGCGCGGCCTGCACGGGCCGCTGCGATCCGTTACTCGCGCAGGCGCGGGACGCCGTGGTCGTCGCGGTCCTCGGCCACGGCCTGGTCGTGGATCTGCCCGCGCAGGTCGCGGTGGCCGCTGAGTTCTTCCACTGCCTGGCCGCGCGGGGCGTGCAGCGCATTGCGATAGCACTGCGCCGCCAGCACGGTTTCGCCGGAAGCGGCGAAACCCTGGCCAAGTTCTTCCCACGCGGGTGCGCCTGCACCCTGGGCGACGGCCCGGTGCAGGAATTCCTCGGCCTGCGGCCATTGCTGCTGGCGGCGGGCCAGTCGCGCCAGGGTCAGCAGCAGGCCGGGGCTGGCGCCATGGCCGGACAACCAGCGCTGCGCACTGGCGCGGCGCGAATCGAATTTCTCCAGCGGCAGCTCGCCGTAGAGCAGGACCAGATCCTCGTCCCAATGGGCATCCAGTGCCTGTTCGAGGCTGCGCAGCGCGGCGTCATCCCAGTGCAGTGCCGCCGCGCGGCGGGCGTAGGCGGCGACCACCACCGGTTCGGTGCGCAGTGCCTTGGACAGGCCTTCCCAGCGTTCGGCCAGCGCGTTGGTATCGCCGGCCTGTTCAAGCGACTGCGCCGCCAGCCGCTGTTCCAGCGCAGACCAGGCATCTGCGGCGAGCACCTGCTGCTGGCGCAGCGCGCCCAGTTGCCCATAGGCCTCCCAGGCGCGGCCGATCAGCGGCAGGGCCTCGGTGCGCAGCAGCAGGCCGCGCGGCGGCAACGGCTGCGCGGCGGGGGCATCAAGCGCGTTGATGGCATCGACTGGACGTGCCTGCGCCAGCAGGCGTTCGGCTTCCAGCAGGGCATGCGCGACCGGATCGCGCGCGGCCAGGTCGCGACCCAGCGCGCGTGCGCCTTCCGTGTCGCCGCGCAGCTCGGCCACGCGGATTGCCGGCGGCAGCGCGACCGGGGCCGCTTCCCTGTCATCGGCCGCCGCGACCAGGGCCTTGCCGGCCCGGTTCCAGTGGCCAAGCTCATATGCGCGCAGGCCTTCGATCAGGCGTGCGCGACCGCGCTTGCGGCGATAGCGGCCCCAGGCCCGGAACGGCAGGCTGAGCAGGGTCCACAGCAGCCACAGCACCAGCAGGGCGATGACCAGTGCCAGCACTGCCTGCGGCATCGGCGCGATGTAGTCGTTGCCGCCGGCACGCACCACCACTTCGCCGAGATCGTAGCGCTGCTGCTGCGACAGCCATTGCGCGGCGACCACGCCCAGCGCCAGCACGACCAGCAGGATCAGCAGGTTCCGCAACGGTTTCATCGGGCTTGTCTCCCTTCACGCATGGCCTGCAGCTGTCGCAGGGTGGAGCCGAGCTCGGGCATGTCCGGGCGCAATGGCGCGCGGCCGAGGCGGGCCAGTTCAGCGCGCAGCGCGCGCAGTTCGGGGGAATCGGGCCACAACCGCGCCATGCCTTCGTCGATCCGGTGCAGTGCGCGGGCGAAACCTTCTGCGTCGCCGCGTTCGAGCGCCGAACGCGCCAGGCTGGCTTCGATCTGCAGGGCATCCTCGGCCGCGCGGCGCTCGGAGGCGGCGATCAGGGTGCCGCGCGAGGGACGGATCTGCACCAGCGGCGACAGCGCGCGCTGCCACCAGCTGTCGGCGTTGTCGCTGTCATCATGGACCTGGCGCGGCAGCTCCGGCAGGCGGGCAAGCGCGGCATCGAGCTGGCGGGCCAGCAGCACGCGCGGGCCGGGGCCGAGTGCATCGAGCGCGTTGCGCTCCTGCACCAGGGCCTGGCGCAGATTGAGATAACCGGGGTCGTCCACCCCTTGCAGCACGCCGGCGGCCAGCGCATAGGCACGGCGGGCGCCGTCCAGGTCGCCGGCGATCGCCAGCCGCTGCTGGCCCTGGTCGAGCAGCAGCTCTACTTCGTCCAGGCGCAGGGCCTGGGCGCCATGGCGGTCGGGATCGGACAGGCGCTCGACCGTCTCTTCCAGCAGCGCGCCACGCTGGCTCAGGCCGAGCATTTCGTCGCGAAGGATGCGATTGGTCGCAGCTGCGTCCTGCAGGCGCTGGTTGGTCGCGCGCTGGTCGCGGCGCAGCGCCTCCAGGTTCTGTTCGAGTCCGGCCCAGCGCTGCGACAGCGCATCCTCGGCCTGCTGCCGTGCGGCCTGCTGCGACTGCCACTGGCGCCAGCCGAAACCGGCACCGATCCCGAGGACGACCAGGACCAGGAGGGCGATCCAGGGCAGCACGCGGCGTCGCGGGGCAGCGGTTTCGTTCATCTACAGCATCCTTGGGGGTGGCCGTCGGGGGGGGCGGCATGACACGGATCACAGCATGGCGTGGCGTGCGTTGCGGGGGCAAGAGCATGCAGGCACCGGTTCAGCCGACCGGCCCGTCGCCGACCATCGCGGCGAGCAGTTGCGCCGGGCGCGGGCCGGCGGCTTGCCACACCTGCTGGAAGCCGTTCGCGCGCGCCAGTCCGGCCAGCCGCGCACTGGCCACGACCACCGGCCAGCGCTGCCATTGCGAGCACACCTCGGCGGGCAGCTGCGGCAGCACGCGTTCGAGCGCCTCCGCGCTGCTGACCGCCAGCACCGCCGGGCCAGGCAGTGCCCGCAGGCGTGCCAGCAGCGCAGCCGGCAATGCGCGGGGCACGCGTTCGTAGACGTTGGCGCGCAGGACCTGGCTGCCGCGCGCTTCCAGCGCCGGGGCCAGCATGCCGCGCCCGCCCGGCGCGGTGACCAGCCCGACCTGCGTGGCCGCCGCCAGAGCGGGCATCGCCAGCAGGCCCTCGCTGTCCATTCTCGCGGGTTGTTCGACCCCCACTACCCCGGCGCGCCGCAGGGCCCGTGCGCTGCCCTCGCCCACCGCCAGCCATCGGGCTTGCGGTGGCCGCCGCAGGCGTGTCAGCCGTGTGGCGGCGCGGACCGCGGCGGGACTGGTGAACACCACGACCGGCGCGGCCAGTGCCGTGGCCAGCGCCTGCCGGGTGGTGGCGTCGTCACGGTCGCGCAGCTGCCACGGCGAGACCGCCAGCAGCGCCATGCCATGGCGCGCGGCGGCCTTGCGCAGGCCGGCGTGCTGGCCGGCCGGGCGGAGGGAAACCACGGTGGTGGGCGCGTTTGCAGGGTTCGCCATTGCAGGCATTATGCGAGCCCTTCGCCCTTCCGTGAGGCCGGCATGACCCTGCCCCCGCCGTCCCCTGACGACCTGCGCGCGCTGCAGGCCCAGCTCGCCGCCATGCCACCGGTGGCCGCGCTGGGGATCGTGGTCGACCGGTATGACGACGGCGGGCTGCACCTGCGCGCGCCGCTGGCGGCCAACGTCAACGACAAGGACAACGCCTTCGGCGGCAGCCTGGCCTCGCTGATGACCCTGTCCGGCTGGGGCTGGGTCAACCTGCAGCTGCGGCGCGCCGGGATCGCCGCGGACGTCTACGTCGCCGACAGCCAGCTGCGCTACCTGGTGCCCGTCTACGAGGACCTGCGTGCCGAGGCGGCCCCCGAGGCGGCGGCAGACGCCGACGTATTCATCGATACCCTGCGCCAGCGGGGCAAGGCGCGCCTCCAGCTGGCCGCCCGGGTCCGGCTGGCCGACGGCACCGTGGCGGCGACGTTGTCGGGGCGTTTCGTCGCCATCGCGAAAGGTTAGGATGGGGCCTGGCTGGCGGGGAAACGAGCGAATGCAACAGGGGATCAGGATCGCGGCGGGCGTGCTGCTCGCGCTGGCGATGACCACGGCGATGGCGTCCAGCCGCGCCCAGCGCAGCTTCGACGACATGCAGGCCGCCTACGTGGCGGCCATCCGCTGGAGCGACTTCGACAGCGCCTGGGAGATGGTCGACCCGGCTTGGCGCGAGGCCCATCCCCAGACCGACCTGGAGCGTGAGCGCTACCAGCAGGTGCAGATTTCCGGTTACCGGGAAGTGCGCGCCAGCTCCCCGGCCGAGGGCGAGATCGTCCGCGACGTGGAGCTGAGGGTCATCAACAAGAACACCCAGGCCGAGCGCGTCGTGCGGGTCCGCGAGACCTGGCATTGGGACCCGGAAAGCAAGCACTGGTGGCTGGCCTCGGGCCTGCCGGACCTGTGGCACGGCGAGTGATCCGCCGCCGCCCTCCCTTCCCTTGCCGCCGGCCGGCCTGTGCGACAATCGCCGCCCGCTAATCGAACCGTGAAGCCGTGAATTTCCAAGAACTGCTGGCCTTTGCCGGGCGCAATCCGTTCCTGTCGATGATCTTCGTCGGCCTGACGATCGCCATCATCTACACCGAGATCGCGCGCCTGTTCCGCGGCTACACCGCGCTCAAGCCGGCCGAGCTGACCCGCCTGATGAACAACGAGGGCGCGGTCGTGGTCGACCTGTCTGCCAGCGGCGATTTCGAGAAGGGCCATATCGCCGGCAGCCGCAACGCCCAGCCGGCCCAGTTCGGTCCCGAACACAAGCTGGTGGCGGCCGCCCGGCAGAGCCCGGTCGTGCTGGTGTGCCGCAACGGCACCGCTTCGGCGGCCGCGGCCAAGCAGCTGAAGAAGGCCGGCTTTGAAAAGGTCTACTGGCTCGACGGCGGAATTCCCGCCTGGCAGCAGGCCGAGCTGCCCCTGGTGAAGGGCCGCGCCTGACCCCATTGCTGCCTGTGCGCCGCATGCGGCGCCCCCCGCGACAGGCGTGTGATAATCCCGAATCAACACTGAAACCGTTCTTTTTTGGAGCAAGAAATGTCCGACGAAACCACCAACGGCGCTGTCGCGCCGGCCGAAGCCGCCGCCGGCCCCGCCTTCACCATCGAGAAGATCTACGTCAAGGACGTTTCCTTCGAGTCGCCGAATGCCCCGGCCGTGTTCAATGAAGCCGTGCAGCCGGAGCTGCAGCTGAACCTGAACCAGCGCGTGCAGCGCCTGAACGAGAGCGCCTTCGAAGTCGTGCTGGCGATCACCCTGACCTGCAGTGCCGGTGGCAAGACCGCCTACGTGGCCGAAGTGCAGCAGGCGGGCGTGTTCGGCCTGATCGGCCTGGAGCCGCAGGCGATCGACGTCCTGCTCGGCACCCAGTGCCCGAACATCCTGTTCCCGTACGTGCGCAGCCTGATCAGCGACCTGATCCAGGCCGGCGGCTTCCCGCCGTTCTACCTGCAGCCGATCAACTTCGAAGCGCTGTACGCCGAAAGCCTGCGCCAGCGCGCGCAGCAGGGCGAAGGCGCTTCGCTGGCCGACTCGGAGCCGGCCGGCAACGCCTGAGCGCGCCGGTCGACCCCCGGATGAGCGAGCGCAATCAGAAAATCGCGGTGCTCGGCGCCGGCTCCTGGGGCACCGCGCTTGCCGCGCTGGTGTCCCGGCACGGTCATCCGACCGTGCTGTGGGGTCGCGATGCCGCGGTGGTCGAGGCGATCGACCGGCAGCACGAGAACCCGCGCTACCTGCCGGGCATCGCGTTGCCGGAAGCGCTGCGTGCCACCACCGACCTCGCCGACGCCGTGTCCGGCGCCGCCTGGATCCTGGTGGTCGTGCCTTCGCATGCCTTTACCGAAACCGTGCGGCTGCTTGCACCCCTGCGCCCGGCCAATGCCGGCGTGGCATGGGCGACCAAGGGCTTCGAGCCCGGCTCGGGGCGGTTCCTGCATGAAGTGGCCGGGGAGATCCTCGGTGACACGGTGCCGTTGGCGGTGGTGACCGGGCCTTCCTTCGCCAAGGAAGTGACCCTGGGCCTGCCGACGGCGATCACCGTGCATGGCGACGATGCCACGTTCGCGCAGCAGGTGGCCGATGCGATGCACGGTCCGACTTTCCGCGCCTATACCGGCGATGACATGGTCGGTGCCGAGCTTGGCGGGGCGATGAAGAACGTGCTGGCCGTGGCCACCGGCGTGGCCGATGGCATGCAGCTGGGGCTCAACGCCCGTGCCGGACTGATCACCCGCGGCCTCAACGAGATGCTGCGGCTGGCTGCGGTGATCGGCGCCCGTCCGGAAACCCTGATGGGCCTGGCCGGACTCGGCGACCTGGTACTGACCTGTACCGGCGACCTGTCGCGCAACCGCCGCCTCGGCCTGGCGCTGGGCCGGGGCCAGACCCTGCAGGACGCGGTGCGCGAGATCGGCCAGGTGGTCGAGTCGGTGCAGACCGCCGACGAGGTCATGCGCCAGGCCGAGCACCATGGCATCGAGTTGCCGATCTCCAATGCGGTGCGTTCGGTGCTGCATGGGGACATCACGCCCGAAGCCGGCCTGCGCGAGCTGCTGGCCCGCGAACAGAAGCCGGAGTATCCGGCCGCGTTGTTCCAGTAGCGCGAGCGCGCGACGAAGCCCGACACGAAAGCCCGGCCATGCCGGGCTTTCCTTTCGGCGCATGAAAAAACCCGGCCGATGAAGGCCGGGTTCTGGGTTGCGGCACGGGAGAGAGTCGTGCCGCGCCTTGCCTGTCGGTCGTGCTTACCAGCTGAAGCGCGGGCCGACCGACCACTGGACGTCGCCATGGTCGGTGTACATCTTGATGTCGCCGCTCAGGGCCCAGTTCTTGTTGAAGTTGTACTGGCCACCGAGGCGACCGTAGAACTCGCCTTCCGGGTTGATGCCGTCACGCTTGGCGTAGTCCTCGTAGCCGGCCAGCAGGTAGGTCGACACGCGCGGACCGAACGAGTTGTTGATGCCGACTTCGGCGCTCCAGCCGTTGAAATCCTTGCGGTAATACTCCGGATCCCAGTTCTGGTAGGCGACGCGGGCGAGCAGGTCGGTGCTCGGCGCGATCTCGTAGTTGTAGCCGACACCGACGTTCCACTGGTTCACGTCCAGGTCGCCGGCGCCGTCGTACTTCTGCTTGGAGTAACCACCGAAGGCGTGGAAGTTCGGCGCGAACGCGTAGGAACCCTTGATGCCCCAACCATCGGCGTTGTTGCCGTGGCCACTCGGATCGGTCTTGACGTAATCGCCTTCCACGTAATTGTAGGAGATGTTTTCGGCGGCGGAGGCAGCGAACGGGAGCGCGGCCATCAGGCCAAGTGCAAGCAAGGAAGTCTTCATTTCGGAGTTACCTTTTATTGTCTTGGTGATCGGCGCTGGGGCGTCGTGCCGTTCGCAGCCGATATGTAAATTCTCCGTTATTCGTTTCAATCGACACTGAACTGCAGCATGAGTGGCTGATTAATCGCATGCGCGGTTCAGCCTGGAAACCTTGTGCTTTCTGTCGATGCAGCGCACGCACGCGCGATCGCACTTCTCGCGTGAGAAGGCGATGATGCGTGCGATGGTGGCGAGGGCACGATGCGTTGCACCGTGCGATCCAAGCGGTTGCCTCGCGCGACGATCCGTCGCAGCGTATGGGCGCGATGCCCGGCGTTGCTTCAGCGTGGCTCGCTGGCGAAGCGGGCAAATCCCTGCAGGAAAACGGCCAGGCGCTGGCGGGTGGTCTCGTCGGTCAGTCGTCCCTGCGCGTCGATCAGCTGGGCGGCGTGCGAGACCATCAGGCGGCCACCGAACCAGTGGCGGGTGCCGAGCGTGCGCAGGATCGGCAGCCATGCCGCCTGCGACAGTTGCGTGCCGAAGCCGCCGGGCGAGGCGCCGATCACCGCGAACGGCCGGTCGCCGAACACGCGGGCGATGTCGCTGGACGGACGCGACAGCCAGTCGATCGCATTCTTGAACACCCCGGGCACGCCATTGTTGTATTCCGGGGTGACCAGCAGCACGCCGTCGCTGTCGACGATCTTTTCCTTCAAGGCGATGACCGCCGGTGGCAGGCCATCGCGCAGTTCCGCGTCGCCGTCGTAGAGCGGAATGCCGTGCAGCGTCGCTGGCGTCAGCGTGATGCCTTCGCCGGCCACCTCGACCGCCGCGTGGAGCAATGCGGTGTTGAACGAGCCGGCGCGCAGGCTGCCGGAAATGCCGAGGATGCGGGCCATGTACCTAGCTTCCTTGAGGGGAATGGAAGCAGATTAAGCGCAGCTGCCGGGCGGCGTCACTGCCCGCCGGCAAAGCCGAGCTGGCGCCAGGCCTCATAGGCCACGACGGCCACGCTGTTGGAGAGGTTGAGGCTGCGGTTGTCAGGCCGCATCGGCAGGCGCAGGCGCTGTTCGAGCGGCACCGATTCGAGGACTTCCGGTGGCAGGCCGCGTGTCTCGGCGCCAAACAGGAAGGCATCGCCGGCGGCGTAACGGGGCGTGTCGTAGCGGACCTGGCCGCGGGTGCTCAGCGCGAACAGGCGCTTGGGCGCGATGGCGGCCAGGGCACTGGCAAGGTCGGCATGGACCTGCAGGGACGCATATTCGTGGTAATCCAGGCCGGCGCGCTTGAGCTGGCGATCGCTCAGGTCGAAGCCGAGCGGTTCGATCAGGTGCAGCCGCGCGCCGGTATTGGCACAGAGGCGGATCACGTTGCCCGTGTTGGGCGGAATCTCGGGCTGGTACAGCACGACATCGAAAAAGGGCGGCTCGCTCATCGGCGAATTCTAGCCGCCACCGGCCGGCCTGCGCGGCCCGGCCGGAGCGACTCAGAACTGCACGTTGGCACCGATGGCCTGGCGGACCAGCGCTTCCAGGTTGACCGGCGCCGAGCGCAGGTGCGGGACCGGCAGGTTGACCACGACCTGGCCGATCAGCGCGGTGATCGCCGAGCTGGCATCGGTGTCGGCGCTGGCGACGGCGGTGGCGTTGTAGTCGAGCTCGGCGCGCTGGTCGGCGCTCGGGCGGACTTCGACGGCGGCCAGGGTCACGACGCGCTGCTGGGCGGCCTGCTCGGCACGCTGTTCCAGGATCTGGCCGACGGTCGGGCGGACCTGCACGGCAGCCAGGGTCGGGATGTCGCTGTTGAGTTCGAACTGCTGCTGGGCGATCTGGTCGGCCGAGGGGCGGACCTGCACGGCGTCCAGGGTGGTGACGGGGGTGGCGTAGGCACTCATCGAACCGAAGACCGAACCGGCGGCGAGGGCGATGGCGACGCTCAGAGACTTGGTGTTCATGACGGGACCTGTTGGAGTGTTGGTGAGCGGTGGTGTGGTAGTAAGGTAGTACACCTAATCAGACGGGTCAAGCGGAATTTCAGATTTCTCGAATCGGTTAAGCTATCAGTCAGCTTTGTTCCGGTTCTTCTTTCCTGCACCCAGAGCAGAGCAGGTCGCGTGCCAACCGCAACTGATTGATATCCATGGGTATTCCATCGGGGATAAGTGTCCGCTGTCCGGACACAGGCGCTGGCGAACACTGTCCGGACGCTTTAGGAGGGGTGTGGTAGTCCACCCGGGCCCAGGACGAACCGGGCCTGCCATCGATGGCAGGCGATGCGGGGTGGGTCACCTGCCAGGCGGCTTCAGTGACGGCTTTGCCTTGCCAAATCAGAATGCTGCGGCACAATCCTTCCTTCCTTTCTGATGGTTGCCGCCATGCGCTTCCTGCTTGCCGCCGTCCTGGTCGCCACCGCTGCCACCGCCTGCACCTGGGTGCCGATCGAGTCCTCGGGCAAGTCGGTCCGCGTGCTGCCGCCCGGCCAGGTGCCGGCCGACTGCCAGCAGCGCGGCGAAGTCGTGGTGTCGGTCAAGAACAAGGTCGGCTTCTACAACCGCAACCCGCTGCGGGTACAGGAAGAGCTGGAAACCCTGGCTCGCAACGAGGCGCCCAGCGCCGGCGCCAACGCGGTCCAGGCCCAGGGCCAGCCGGCCGACGGCAGCCAGCGCTTCACCGCCTGGCAGTGCAGCGGTCGCTGAACGGTTTTCCCGGCGCGGACCCCCGAACCTTGTAAAGATGCGGTGAAGGCTGGCAGGGGCTAGAATGGCGATCCCCTCGCCTGAAGCCATGGCGCTACCTCGATGCTCTTCAAGAACGTCTCCATCGCGGGACTGGCGCACGTTGATGCGCCGCATACGCTGACGTCCCAGGAAATCAATGCGCGCCTGCAGCCGACCTACGACCGGCTGGGGATCAAGACCGACGTCCTCGGCGACATCGCGGGCATCCATGCCCGTCGCCTGTGGGATGCCGATGTCCAGGCGTCGGACGCGGCCACCGCGGCCGCCCGCAAGGCGATGGACGACGCCGGCATCACCGCCGACAAGATCGGCCTGCTGGTCAACACCTCGGTGAGCCGCGATTACCTGGAGCCGTCCACGGCCAGCATCGTCTCGGGCAACCTCGGGGTCGGCGACGAGTGCATGACCTTCGACGTCGCCAACGCCTGCCTGGCCTTCATCAACGGCATGGACATCGCCGCGCGCATGCTCGAGCGCGGCGAGATCGACTACGCCCTGGTCGTCGATGGCGAGACCGCGAACCTGGTCTATGAAAAGACCCTGGAGCGCATGACCTCGCCGAACGTCACCGAGCAGGAATTCCGCGACGAGCTGGCCGCGTTGACGCTTGGCTGCGGCGCCGCCGCGATGGTGATGGCGCGCACCGAACTGGTGCCCGACGCACCGAAGTACCGCGGTGGCGTGACCCGCTCGGCAACCGAATTCAACAAGCTGTGCCGCGGCAACCTGGACCGCATGGTCACCGATACCCGCATGCTGCTGATCGAGGGCATCAAGCTGGCGCAGAAGACCTTCGTGGCCGCCAAGCAGGCGCTGGGCTGGGCGGTGGACGAGCTGGACCAGTTCGTCATCCACCAGGTCAGTCGCCCGCACACCGCCGCGTTCGTGAAGTCGTTCGGCATCGACCCGGCCAAGGTCATGACCATCTTCGGCGAGCACGGCAACATCGGCCCGGCCTCGGTGCCGATCGTGCTGAGCAAGCTCAAGGAGCTGGGGCGCCTGAAGAAGGGCGACCGCATCGCCCTGCTCGGCATCGGCTCGGGCCTGAACTGCTCGATGGCCGAAGTGGTGTGGTGAGCCCCCGCGCGCCGTTTGCCGGCGCGCCTGGCCGCTGACCGACCCGCAAGACGAACGCCCGCGCCGCAAGCCGCGGGCGTTCCTTTGTCCGCAAGAGGATCCCGATGACCACCACCGCCCTGCCCGGCTATCCCGCCCATCCCAAGCGCTTCGAGGTCCGCCCGGGCCTGGAGATGTCGTACCTGGACGAGGGTCCGCGCGACGGCGAAGTGGTGGTGATGCTGCACGGCAACCCGTCGTGGAGCTACCTGTGGCGCAACCTGGTGGCGGGCCTGTCCGCTCCGGCGTCCGGCAAGCAGTACCGATGCATCGTGCCGGACCACATCGGCATGGGCCTGTCCGACAAGCCCGACGACAGCGCCTACGCATACACCCTGCAGTCGCGCGTGGATGACCTCGCCGCGCTGCTCGAGCACCTGGGCATCACCGGCCCGGTCACCCTGGCCGTGCACGACTGGGGCGGCATGATCGGCTTCGGTTGGGCGTTGTCGCATGCCGACCAGGTCAAGCGCCTGGTGATCACCAATACGGCCGCCTTCCCGATGCCCGCCGCCAAGCGGATGCCCTGGCAGATCGCCCTGGGCCGCGACTGGAAGGTCGGGGAATGGCTGGTACGTGGCTTCAATGCGTTCTCCGCCGGCGCCTCCTGGCTGGGCGTGGAGAAACGCATGCCCGGCGATGTCCGTCGGGCCTACGTGGCGCCGTACGACAACTGGAGCAACCGGATCTCCACGATCCGCTTCATGCAGGACATCCCGCTGTCACCGGCCGATCGTGCCTGGTCGCTGCTGGAAGCCGCCGGCAAGGCGCTGCCCGGATTCGCTGATCGCCCGGCCTTCATCGGCTGGGGCCTGAAGGACTTCGTGTTCGACCGGCATTTCCTCGATGGCTTCCGCGCCGCGCTGCCGCAGGCCGAAGTCACCGCCTTCGACGATGCCGGCCATTACGTGCTGGAGGACAAGGCGGCGGTGCTGGTGCCGGCGATCCGCGACTTCCTCGACCGCCACCCGATCTGACCGGGCCTTACAGCTCCGGCAGCGGATTGCGCTGCGCGTCATCGACGCCGACCCAGTCGGCCTCGACCAGCAGCGGCAGGCCATGCGCCAGCCGCGCCTTGTCGCATTGCGCGCTGCGTTCGCCGAATTCCAGCGAGGCCGGCACCAGCGCGCAGACCGAGGGTCGGCGGTCGTGGATGGTGCAGCGGCTGTAGAAGCCGATATCGGCATCCAGCGCGATGCAGCGCGGGTTCGACTGCGAGGTGCCGCGCATGACCCGTTCATGGGTGCGCAGCGATTCGGTCAGCTCGATCGGCACGGTGCCGCCCAGGGCGGGATCGGCCTCGCTCCAGTGGAAGCTGACGCGGAAGAAGGCGCAGCAGGCGCCGCAGGTGAGGCAGGGGTGCGCCATGGCGGGAGCGGCTTGGGCTGGGAGCGCATTCTAGCGGTGATATGGGGGTTTTTCCGTAGTTGCCGGAAGCCCGCAAGTGCAGTCGCCCGCATCACTCCGCCTGGAGGAGGGCCCCTTTTGTTAAGGGGCGCGGTGACGGCCGCGGGGATGGGCAAGCCAGGAGTACGGGCCCTAGGTTGTGCGCAGCAGAACTTTGCGGGCACGAGCCGCGCAGCGGATTGGGCCACGGGCGATAATCCCCCGATGACCCCTCCGTGCAATATCGCCGCAAAGCTGCCCGAACTGGCGCGCAGCCAGCCCGAGCAGATCGCCATCCGCTGTCCCGGCCGCCGTGGCGCCGATGGCATGGCGCGCTATGACGTCACGCTGAGTTACGCCGAGCTGGACCGCCGCAGCGATGCGATCGCCGCCGGCCTGGCCGCCCATGGCATCGGCCGCGGCACCCGCAGCGTGGTGATGGTGCGGCCGTCGCCGGAGTTCTTCCTGCTGATGTTCGCCCTGTTCAAGGCCGGCGCGGTGCCGGTGCTGGTCGATCCGGGCATCGACCGCCGCGCGCTGCGGCAGTGCCTGGACGAGGCGCAGCCGCAGGCCTTCATCGGCATCCCGTTGGCGCAGCTGGCGCGCCGCCTGCTGGGCTGGGCCCGCAGCGCCGGGCGCATCGTAACCGTCGGCCGGCGCTGGGCCTGGGGCGGGACCACGCTGGCCAGGATCGAGCGCGACGGCGCCGGTGCCGGCAGCCAGCTGGCCGATACCGCGCCCGACGAAGTCGCTGCCATCCTGTTCACCAGCGGCTCGACCGGCGTGCCCAAGGGCGTGGTCTACCGCCATCGCCATTTCGTCGGCCAGGTCGAGCTGCTGCGCAATGCGTTTGGCATGCAGCCGGGCGGTATCGACTTGCCGACCTTCCCGCCGTTCGCCCTGTTCGACCCGGCGCTGGGCCTGACCTCGGTGATCCCGGACATGGATCCCACCCGCCCGGCGCAGGCCGATCCGCGCCGCCTGCACGATGCCATCGACCGCTTTGGCGTGACCCAGCTGTTTGGCTCGCCGGCGCTGATGCGCGTGCTCGCCGAACATGGCCGGCCCCTGCCGACGATCCGGCGGGTGACCTCCGCCGGCGCCCCGGTGCCCCCTGACGTGGTGGCGAAGATGCGCCGCCTGCTTCCGGACGATGCGCAGTTCTGGACGCCGTACGGCGCCACCGAGTGCCTGCCGGTGGCGGTGATCGAGGCGCGTGAACTCGAACGGACCCGTGCGGCCACCGAGGCGGGTGCCGGTACCTGCGTCGGTCGCGTGGTCGAACCCAACGTGGTGCGCGTGATCGCCATCGATGACGCTGCGATCGCCGACTGGGGCGGCGTGCACGAACTGCCGCCTGGAGAAGTCGGCGAGATCACCGTCGCCGGTCCCACGGCCACCGATGCCTACTTCAATCGCGACGCCGCCACCGCGATCGCGAAGATCCGCGAAGCGTTACCCGATGGAAGCGAGCGCACCGTGCACCGGATGGGCGATGTCGGATATTTCGATGCCGACGGCCGCCTGTGGTTCTGTGGCCGCAAGACCCAGCGCGTGGAAGCCGCCACCGGGCCCATGTATACCGAACAGGTCGAGCCGGTGTTCAACACCCTGCAGGGCATCCGCCGCACCGCCTTGGTCGGCGTCGGTGCGTTCGGCGCGCAGGTGCCGGTGCTGTGTTACGAGCTGCTGCCCGGCGTGGACGGCAGGGATTTCGAGTTGCGCCTGCGCGAGCTCGCCGCCGCGCATCCGCATACGCGCGGGATCCGGCACTTCCTTCCGCATCCCGCCTTCCCGGTGGATATCCGCCACAACGCCAAGATCGGCCGCGAGAAGCTCGCGCTTTGGGCCGAAGCACAACTGGAGCGCAACGCATGAAGATCCTGGTCACCGGTGGTGGTGGCTTCCTTGGCCAGGCGCTATGCCGCGGTTTGGTAGAGCGCGGGCACCAGGTGCTGAGCTTCAATCGTGGCCATTACCCGGAGCTGCAGGCGCTGGGCGTGGGCCAGATCCGCGGCGACCTGGCAGATGCGGACGCGGTGCGCCATGCCGTCAACGGTGTCGGCGCGGTCTTCCACAACGCGGCCAAGGCTGGTGCGTGGGGTAGCTACGAGAGCTACCACCTTGCCAATGTCGTCGGCACCGAGAACGTCCTGGCGGCATGCCGCGAACATGGCGTCGGGCGCCTGGTCTACACCTCCACGCCCAGCGTCACCCATCGCGCCACCCATCCGGTGGAGGGCCTGGCCGCGAGCCAGGTGCCTTACGGCGAGGATTTCCAGGCGCCCTACGCGGCGACCAAGGCAATCGCCGAACGCGCGGTGCTGGCCGCCAACAGCGCCACGTTGGCCACCGTGGCGCTGCGCCCGCGCCTGATCTGGGGCCCGGGGGACAACCAGATCGTGCCGCGGCTGGCAGAGCGCGCCCGCGCCGGCCGGCTGCGCCTGGTCGGCACCGGCGAGAATCGCGTGGACACCACCTATGTCGACAATGCCGCGCAGGCGCACTTCGATGCGTTCGATCACCTGGCCGTCGGCGCGGCCTGTGCCGGCAAGGCTTACTTCATCTCCAATGGTGAACCGTTGCCGATGCGTGAGCTGATCAACCGCCTGCTCGCCGCTGCCGGCGCGCCGCCGGTGACGAAGTCGATTTCCTTCAAGACCGCCTATCGGATCGGTCGCCTGTGCGAAATCGCCTGGCCGCTGCTGCGCCTGAAGGGTGAGCCGCCGATGACGCGTTTCCTCGCCGAGCAGCTGTGTACGGCCCATTGGTACGACATGGGGCCGGCCAGGCGCGATTTCGGCTACGTTCCACGGGTCAGCATTGACGAGGGAATCACAAGGCTGAAGGCCTCATATGGCGGTGACGCAACCATCACCGGTTGAAGACCGTGCCCTGCCTGATGATGTCCCCGCGCCGATCCGGCCCGAGAACATACGCAGGAACGCCATGTTGCACTACGCCATCGTCTTCTTCGTCATCGCCATCATCGCCGCGGTGCTCGGCTTCAGCGGCATCGCTGGCGCGGCGACCAACATCGCCTGGATTCTGTTCGTCGTTTTCCTGATCCTGGCGGTGATCTCGATGTTCCGCCGCGGTCGCGTCTAGTCGCGACGCCGCACCTGGCCGGTGCGTCCCGCAGGGGGCGCACCGGCCGCAGCGGGTTGCTTCAGTCGACCGAGCTGCGCAGGGCCGCGTCGGCCTTGTGGCGTTCGATCGCCAGCTCGACCAGGCGGGTGATCAATTCGCGATAGGACAGGCCGCTGGCCTGCCAGAGCTTGGGATACATGCTGATGCGGGTGAAGCCCGGCAGGGTATTGATCTCGTTGATCACGATCTTTCCCTCGGCGGTGAGGAACACATCCACCCGCGCCAGCCCGGCGCACTCCAGCGCGGCGTAAGCCGCCAGCGCGACATCGCGGATGCGCTGCTGGGCTGCGTCGTCGATTGCCGCCGGCACCACCACCTCGGCGCCCGTCTCGCTGATGTACTTGGTGTCATACGAGTAGAACTCGTCGTGTACCACGACTTCGCCGCACACGCTTGCCTGGGGCCGTTCGTTGCCCAGCACGGCGCATTCGATCTCGCGCCCGGCGATCGCCGATTCCACCAGCACCTTGTGGTCGAACGAGAACGCGAGCGCCAACGCCTGCGTGAAGCCGGCGGCGTCGCGTACCTTGCTTACGCCCACCGAAGAGCCCTGGTTGGCGGGCTTGACGAACAGCGGCAGGCCCAGCCGCGTGCTGATGGCGGCGAAGTCGACCGCGTCGTTGCGGCGCAGGGTGATGAACGGCGCCACCTCCAGGCCGGCATCGCGCAACAGGCGCTTGGCCACGTCCTTGTCCATGGACACCGCCGAGCCGAGCACGCCGGAGCCGACGAACGGCAGGTTGGCCATCCGCAGCAGGCCCTGCAGCGAGCCATCCTCGCCGAGCGTGCCGTGCACGATCGGGAACACCACGTCGATCTGCTGCAGCGCCGCCGCCGGCTGCAGGCCCTGCAGCTGCGCCTGCTCGCGTCCCGGCACCAGGGCCACGCCCTGGCCGGAGCGGTGCAGGGCGATGCGCGCCGGGTCGTCGGCGTTGAGCAGGTAGCCGTCGACATCGTTCACGTGCCACTGGCCGGTCTTGTCGATGCCGATCAGGGTGACGTCGAAACGCTCCGGATCCAGTGCATCGACGATGTTCCGGGCCGACTGCAGTGACACCTCGTGTTCGGCCGACCGGCCACCGAAAATGAGGCCTACCCGGATCCTGCCCATCGCAACGCACCTGCTGAAAGCCAATAGAGACCCATAGGATGCGGCATTTCCACAGGACCGGCGATCGCGGTGATGGCGGAGTCGTGGAGGGCTGCGGGGAAACGGGTGCCCGGCTTCCCGGAGATCCGGGAGGAGGCGAAGACGGCGGGCGCTGAGGCGGCAGCCGGGATCGAGCGCGGCCCGCACGGCGGGGCGTGCCACGTAGAATGGGCATATGCCCGCCCTCCCCCTGCCCAATCTCAAACCGCTGGCCGGTCGCGCGCTGGAAGTGGCGCTCAACCGCGCGCTGGCGCTGGATCCGGATACCCGCGCCGCCATCGCCACGCTGGATGGCCAGCGCATCGCGCTGACCCTGGAAGCACCCGCACTGGCCCTGCAGATCCGCGTCGAGGGTGACCGGCTGCGGGTCGGCCCGGTGGATCCTGCCGGCGAGCCGGACCTGGCCGTGCGCAGCACATTGGGGGGGCTGCTGTCCCAGCTGCCGCTGCTGGCCAAGGCCCAGCGCGGCCCCGCGCCGGGTGGCCGCCTGCGCGTGTCCGGCGATGCCGAACTGGCCCGCCGCCTGCAGCAGCTGGCCAGCCGCTTCGACCCGGACTGGCAGCTGCCGTTCGTGCAGGTATTCGGCGAAGTGCTCGGCGTGCAGGTCGCCAATACGATCCGGGGCGCACTCCACCAGGCCCGTACGCTGGCCGCTGGGCTGGCCCGCGACGCCGCCGGGTACGTGACCGAGGAGTCGCGCGACGTGGTGCCGCGCGCCGAGCTGGACGCCTTCCATGACGACGTCGACCACCTGCGCGACGACGCCGAGCGCCTTGCCGCGCGGGTCGCGCGCCTGCGCGCCGGGGGGGCGGCATGAAGGCCTTCTTCCGCGCCAGCCGGATCGGCCGCGTGGTCCTGCGCTATCGCCTGGATGATCTGCTCGAAGGCACGCCCGCCGAACGCTGGCTGCGCCTGGCCAAGCCGTTCGTGCCACGCGCGCCGGCGGCGATCGCGGCGCAGTCACGCGGCGCCCGCCTGCGCCTGGCGCTGCAGGAACTGGGGCCGATCTTCGTCAAGTTCGGGCAGATCCTCTCGACCCGCCGCGACCTGGTCCCGCCGGACGTCGCCGACGAGCTGACGCTGCTGCAAGACCGCGTGCAGCCGTTCGACGGCCAGACCGCCCGGCGCATCGTCGAGCAGGCGCTGGGTCGCCCGGTCGAAGCGGCCTTCGCCAGCTTCGATACCACGCCGCTGGCCTCCGCTTCGATCGCCCAGGTCCACGCGGCGACGCTGGAAGATGGCCGCCAGGTCGTGGTGAAGGTGCTGCGACCGACCATCGAGCAGCAGATCGACGCCGACATCGCCCTGCTCAAGTCGCTGGCCGCGCTGGTCGACCGTACCCACCCGCGCGCCGACAAGATCCGCCCGCGCGAAGTCGTGGCGGAGATCGAGAGCACCCTGGCCGCCGAGCTCGACCTCCAGCGCGAGGGCGCCAATGCCAGCGTGCTGCGGCGTTTCTGGCTCGATTCGGACGACCTCTACGTGCCCGAGGTGATCTGGACGCACACCGCCGAACGCGCGCTCACGCTGGAACGCGTCTACGGCATCCCGTCGGACGACATCGCCGCGCTGGACGCCGCCGGCATCGACCGCAAGGTGCTGGCCGCCAAGGGCGTGCGGGTGTTCTACACCCAGGTGTTCCGCGACAACTTCTTCCACGCCGATGCCCACGCCGGCAACATCTGGGTCGACATCGATCCGGAGCGCCGCGCCAACCCGCGCTTCATCGCGCTGGATTTCGGCATCATGGGCCAGCTCTCGCAGGAAGATCAGTACTACCTGGCCGAGAACTTCATGGCCATCTTCAACCGCGACTACCGCCGCATCGCCGAGCTGCACGTGGAAGCGGGCTGGATGCCGTCGAACGTGCGCATCGATGAGCTGGAGGCGGCCGCGCGTTCGGTCTGCGAGCCATACTTCACCCGCCCGCTGTCGCAGATCTCGCTGGCCGAGGTGCTGCTGAAGCTGTTCCGGGTCGCCCAGCGCTACCAGCTGACCCTGCAGCCGCAGCTGATCCTGCTGCAGAAGACCCTGCTCAACATCGAGGGCGTCGGACGCCAGCTCGACCCGCAGCTGGACATCTGGGCGGTGGCGCGGCCGGTGCTCGAGCGCATCCTGCTCGAGCGCTACAGTCCGCGCCGCGCGCTCAAGGAACTGCGCAAGCGCCTGCCCGAACTGATGACCCATGCGCCGGACATGCCGCGCCTGGTCCACGCCTGGCTGCGCCAGCAGGTCGAGGGCCAGCACAAGGTCGACGTGCGTTCGGGCGAACTGCGCGCGCTGGACCGCAGCGTGCGCCAGCTGCAGCGCCGCGCGGTGATGGCGGTGACCGGCGTCGGCCTGCTGCTGGTCGCCGCGGTGCTGCACGGCCTGCAGGCCGATGGCAGCCATGGCGCCTCGCTGTGGACCTGGGTCAGCGGGGTCGGCGGCGCGCTGTCGCTGGCGGCGGCATGGCTGAAGCGCTGATGTCGGAACTGCCTGAAGCGGATCAACCGCCGGCGCCTGCCGCGCCGCCGCCCATTCCGGTGCTGTTCCAGGACGAATACCTGGCCGTGGTCGACAAGCCCGCCGGGCTGATGGTCCACGACAGCAAGCTGGCGCGCGGCGAGGACGACTTCCTGGCCGACCGCCTGCGCGAGCAGTTCGGTTGCCCGGTGTTCCTGGTCCACCGGCTGGACCGCGCCACCAGCGGCTGCCTGCTGCTGGCCTTCGACCGCGACAGCGCCAGTGCGCTCGGCAAGGCGCTGATGGCCGGCGAGGTCGACAAGGATTACCTGGCGGTATGCCGCGGCTGGCCGGCCGAGGCGGCCTTCACCGTGGACCATCCGCTGGACGGCGGCCCGGGCAAGCCGGTGAAGAAGGACGCGGTAACCCGTTTCGAACGCCTGGCCACCGGTGAGCTCGAAGTGCCATCGACGGGCTTTCCCACTTCACGCTACGCACTGCTGCGGGTGCAGCCGCAGACCGGCCGCTTCCGGCAGATCCGCCGCCACCTCAAGCACGTGTTCCACCACCTGATCGGCGACACCAGCCACGGCGACGGGCGCCATAACCGCACCTTCCGCATGCTCGGCGTGCATCGCATGCTGCTGCATGCCGAGCGGCTGTCGTTCCCGCACCCGCAGGATGGCCGCCGGATCACCGTGAGCGCGCCGCCGGAAGGCGAGTTCGCCAAGGCCATGGCGCTGCTGGGCTGGACCTGGCCCGGCTGAGCCGGGACGGCGGCGCCATCTTGCGGCGATCGTCGTTGATCGCGCCGCCGAGCGGGCAGTTGTGAGCGCGGACAACCCGCAACCGGCGCGGGGCCGATTACAATTCGACCCATGCCCGCCGAACCCCTCCAGATCAATCCCCAGCTGGTGATCCCGCCCGACGAGATCATCGAGCGCTTCGTGCGCGCCAGCGGCGCCGGCGGGCAGAACGTCAACAAGGTGTCGACCGCGGTGGAACTGCGCTTCGACCTGGCCGGCTCGCCATCGCTGCCGGAACCGCTGCGGTCGAGGCTGTTGTCGCGCCGCGACCGGCGCATCACCGCCGAAGGCGTGCTGGTGATCGACGCCCAGCGTTTCCGCACCCAGGAACGCAACCGCGAGGACGCGCGCGCGCGCCTGGCCGAATTCATCGCCGGCGGCTTGTCGGTGCCCAAGCGACGGATCGCCACCAAACCCACCCGCGGTTCGCAGCTGCGCCGACTCGACGCCAAGCGCGAGCGTTCGCAGGTCAAGCGCGGGCGTACCACATCGCACTGGGAGTAAGTCTTGAGTCAGACCGATCTGCTGTCGCTGCCGCCCCCGCCGTTGATGCCGCCGGGCGGCCATTCGGCCTTCCTGCAATGGGTGGCCCGTGCCCTGCTGCGCACGTGTGGCTGGAAGCTGGTCGGCACCCTGCCGAACGTGCCCAAGGCGGTGATGATCGTGGCCCCGCATTCCTCCAACTGGGATGGCCTGTGGGGCTTCGCGGCCAAGATCGCGCTGAACTTCGAGGTCCGCGTGCTGGGCAAGGCACAGCTGTTCTGGTGGCCGCTGGGGCCCGTGCTGAAGAAGCTCGGCGCGATCCCGCTGGACCGCAGCTCGCCGCAGGGCACGATCGGCCAGGCGGTGCGGCTGATCAAGCGCTCCGAGCGCATGTGGTACGTGATCACCCCGGAGGGCACGCGCAAGCGCGTGGAGCACTGGAAGAACGGCTTCTGGAAGATCGCCCGCGATGCCGGCGTGCCGATCATCCCGGCCTACTTCGACTACCCGAGCAAGACGATTGGTTTGGGCGAGCTGTTCTGGCCGACCGAGGACCTGCAGGCCGACATGGCAGCGATCCGCGCCTGGTACCGGCCGTGGCACGGCAAGAACCGGGACACGCTGTGAGGGCGCGGGCGAAGGCGACGGGCCTCGCGCTGGCCCTGTCGCTGGCGGCCGGCGCGGCCCCGGCCCTGGCCGCCACGCCGGTGCTGGTGATCCATGGCGGCGCCGGGGTGGAGAAATCCGGCCTGTCCGCCGACGAGCAGGCTGCCGCGCGCGCGGCGATGGCGCAGGCGCTGCGTGCGGGCCACGCGGTACTCGACAAGGGCGGCAGCGCGGTCGACGCGGTGACCGCCACGATCACCGTGCTCGAGGACGCCCCGCAGTTCAATGCCGGCCGCGGCGCCGTGTTCACGCATGATGGCCGCAACGAGCTGGACGCGGCGATCATGGATGGCGCCACCGGCCAGGCGGGCGCCATCGCCGGCGTGCACCGGGTGCGCAACCCGATCCAGCTGGCGCGCGCGGTCATGGAGCATTCCCCGCACGTGATGCTGGTTGGCGACGGCGCGGAGGTCTTTGCCGGGGAGCAGGGCATCCCGCTGGTCGACCCGGCGTACTTCCGCACCGAAAAGCGCTGGCAGCAGCTGCAGAAGGCGCTCAGGGAGGAGGCGGCCGGGCAGGCGCATGCCGACCTGGAGACGGCCAGGCACTTCGGCACGGTTGGTGCGCTGGCGCTGGATGTGCAGGGCCGGCTGGCCGCAGGCACCTCCACCGGTGGCATGACCAACAAGCGCTACGGCCGCGTCGGCGATTCCCCGGTGATCGGCGCGGGCACCTACGCCAACCGGCAGTGCGCGGTCTCCGGCACCGGGTGGGGCGAGTACTACCTGCGCGCGGTGGCCGCCCATGACATCTGCGCGCGCATGAAGTACGCCGGCCAGAGCCTGTCGGAGGCCGCCGAGGCGGTGATCGACCAGGAGATCCCGGCCGCCGGCGGCAATGGCGGCGCGATCGCCCTCGATGACCGGGGCCACATGGCCTTTCCGTTCAATACCCAGGGCATGTACCGCGGCTGGATCGGTGCCGACGGCGTGCCGCACGTGGCGATTTTCAGCGACGAGAAGCCCTGAGCACGCCACCTCCCCAATGGCATTGGCAGCCGCGCCCGGAACGCGCTAGGGTGCGGCCACTTGTCGTTCGTTCCCCTTTCCGCACTCCCAGGAGCTTCCTTCCATGACGCGTACCGTCGTTCTGGCCGCCGCCATCAGCTTGGCGCTGGCCGCCTGTTCCGGTAAAGAGTCCACCGCCGTGACCGAACCTGCCGCCACCACCGCCCCCGCCACCGCGCCGGCCGCCACCAACGTGCTGCTCTCCGCGAGCCCGCTGCCGTTCCAGGCGCCGCAGTTCGACAAGATCCAGGACAGCGACTTCGTGCCGGCCTTCGAGGAAGGCATGAAGCAGCACCTGGCCGAAGTGCGCCAGATCGCCGACAACACCGAGGCGCCGACCTTCGACAACACCTTCGTGCCGCTGGAGAAGAGCGGCGAGACGCTCAAGCGCGTCGCGCTGACCTTCTTCGGCGTGGTCCAGGCCGACACCAACGACGCGCGCCAGAAGATCCAGGAAGAAGTGGCGCCGAAGCTGGCTGCCCACCAGGACGAGATCAGCCTCGACCCGAAGCTGTTCGCCCGCATCAAGACGATCTACGACGCACGTGACTCGCTGAACCTCGACGCCGAGCAGAAGCGCCTGGTCGAGCGCACCTACGACCAGTTCGTGCGTGCCGGCGCGCAGCTGTCCGATGCCGACAAGGCGACCCTGCGCAAGCTCAATGTCGAGGAGACCACGCTCTCCACGCAGTTCCACACCAAGCTGGTCGCGGCCACCGCGGCCGCTGCGGTGGTGGTGGACGACAAGGCGCGCCTGGACGGCCTGTCCGACGCCGATGTCGCCGCCGCCGCCGAAGCCGCCAAGGGCAAGAAGCTCGACGGCAAGTTCGTGCTCGCGCTGCAGAACACCACCCAGCAGCCGGTGCTGGCGTCGCTGAAGAACCGCGACCTGCGCGCCGAAGTGCTGAAGGCGTCGGAAACCCGTACCGAGCGCGGTGACGGCAACGACACCCGCCAGACCATCCAGCGCCTGGCCCAGCTGCGCGCGCAGAAGGCCAAGCTGCTCGGCTTCGAGAACTACGCCGCCTACAGCCTGGGCGACCAGATGGCGCAGAAGCCGGAAGCGGCGCTGAAGCTGCTGACCGACACCGTGCCGGCGGCGACCGCCAAGGCCCGTGGCGAGCTGGCCGAGATCCAGAAGGTGGTCGATGCGCAGAACGGTGGTTTCAAGGCCAGCGCATCGGACTGGGATTTCTACGCCGAGCAGGTGCGCAAGGCCAAGTACGACCTGGACGAGTCGCAGATCAAGCCGTACTTCGAGCTGGACAACGTGCTGCAGAACGGCGTGTTCTTCGCCGCCAACCAGCTGTATGGCCTGACCTTCAAGGAACGCAAGGACATCCCGGTCTACAACCCGGACGTGCGCGTGTTCGAGGTGTTCGACAAGGACGGCAGCTCGCTGGCGCTGTTCTACACCGACTACTACAAGCGTGACAGCAAGTCCGGCGGCGCCTGGATGGGCAACTTCGTCGACCAGGACGGCCTGACCGGCACCAAGCCGGTGGTCTACAACGTCGCCAACTTCACCAAGCCGGCCGCCGGCCAGCCGGCGCTGCTGAGCTTCGATGACGTCACCACGATGTTCCACGAGTTCGGCCATGCGCTGCACGGCATGTTCTCCAACAGCAAGTACCCGTCGATCGGCGGCACCAGCACCTCGCGCGATTTCGTCGAGTTCCCGTCGCAGTTCAACGAGCACTGGGCGACCGATCCGAAGGTGTTCGCCAACTACGCCAAGCACTACCAGTCCGGCGAGCCGATGCCGCAGGCGCTTGTGGACAAGATCCAGAAGGCCAAGACCTTCAACCAGGGCTACGCGACCACCGAATACCTGGCCGCCGCGCTGCTCGACCTGGGCTGGCACACCCTGCCGGCCGACGCGCCGCTGCAGGACGTGGGCAAGTTCGAGGCCGACACCCTGAAGAAGTTCAAGATCGACCTGGCGGAAGTGCCGCCGCGTTACCGCACCACCTACTTCGACCACATCTGGGGCGGCGGCTATTCGGCCGGCTACTACGCCTACTTCTGGTCGGAAGTACTGGACCATGACGCGTTCGAGTGGTTCGTCGAGAACGGCGGCCTGACCCGCGCCAACGGCGATACCTTCCGCGCCAAGATCCTTTCGCGCGGCAACACCGTCGACCTGGCCACCCTGTACCGCGACTTCCGCGGCAAGGACCCGAGCGTCGAGCCGCTGCTGAAGAACCGCGGCCTGAAGTAAGCGATCACCGCGATGGAACGGGAACGGCGGGAGGTGCGAACCTCCCGCCGTTTCTTTTTTGGTGCCGCCGCGCCCGCATCATGAGGGGGCGCGGTGCGGGCGGCGAGCGGGCCTTATCCTTCAGACCATGCCGCCCACTCGTAGCCATCCGGATCGGCGAAGTGGAAGCGCCGGCCGCCGGGGAATTCGAAGACCGGCTTGACGATGCGGCCGCTGGCCGTCTCGATCGCGCGCTGCGTTGCGGCCAGGTCATCGGAATACACCACGACCAGCGCGCCACCCGGTTGCGGGGTGCCGTGGAAGAAGCCGCCGGTCAGGCGGCCGTCGCGGAACTCGCAGTAGTCCGGGCCATAGTCCTGGAAGGTCCAGCCGAAGGCCTCGCCGAAGAAGTGGCGCGAGGCGGCGATGTCGGCGACGGCGAATTCGAGGTAGTCGATGTGGTGATGACGTTCGGAAGCCATGGGGCCTGTCCTGGTGGAAGGCGTCCAGTATCCACGTCGTACCAGCCGTTGCGCTTGTAGGAAACGGCCAGTCAGCGGGCGCGCCCGTGTGCGCGCATCAGCTCGCCCGGGGTCAGTCCACTGAGGTCGCGCGCGTCATGGGCCAGGTGCGCGGCATCGGCATAGCCGGCAGCGATCGCCGCCTCGGTGAGGCGGCCCGGTCCGGCGTCGCCGCCCAGCAGCCGCTGCAGCCGCAGGATGCGGTCCAGCGTCTTGGTGCCGTAGCCGAAGTGCGCCTGGCAGAGCCGGCGCAGGCTGCGCTCGCTCACGGCCAGTTCGCGTGCCAGTGCCGGGACCGGCGGTGCGTCGCCCGCCGCCAAGCGGGAGAACAGATGTGCCATGCGCGGATCGGGCGCAGCCTGGCGGGCCGCCATGGCCGCCAGCAACGGGCGCAGCGGTGCGTGCTGATCGTGCATGGCCATTGCCAGAGAGTCCGCCTCCGGTCCCCACAGGTATCGCAGGTCAATCCGCTCGCCGACGATTTCATCCAGCGCGATGCCGAGCAGTGCATGACCGGCGCCGGGGGCCAGCCGGACGCCGGTGAGCCTGCCGCCCGGGGCCAGGTGTGCCTGCGCCGCCACCCGGTCCGGGCCAGCGACGAACCATCGCCGGCCATCCCAGATCAGGTCGACGCATCCATCCGGCAGTATGCGCACCGGTGCGGCCGGCATGTCGCCGGCGCGAAAGCGCCACAGCCGCCGCAGCTGGCCGCGCAGCGCCGGTGGCGGCAGGCATTCGGCGTAACAGGCCGGGCGTGGCGTCATCCGGCGATGTTCGCCGATCCGCCGCCTCAGCGCTCGGAATGCCCACTGTCCTCGTAGCTGCGCGGGGCGAACAGGTCCGGCTGGATCAGCTCGATGAAGGCGCGTGCCTGCGGTGACAGGTACTTGCCCTTGCGCACCACCACGCCGTAGCTGCGGCTGGGGAACCAGTCCTTCAGCGAACGCATCGCCAGCTTTTCGCGGTCGGCGTCGGCCAGGCAGATCGAGGTGACGATGGAGATGCCCATGCCCATCCCGACGTACTGCTTGATCACCTCCCAGCCACCGACCTCCAGCGCCACCGTGTACGGCACGCGGGCCTGCTGGAACACCAGGTCGACCAGCCGCCAGGTCACCTGCCGCCGGGGGGGCAGGATCAGCGGATACGGCGAGAGGTCTTCCAGGGTGAGCCGCGGCTTGTTGGCCAGCGGGTGGTCGCGCGGGGTGATCAGCAGCTGCTCGAAGCGGTAGACCGGCGCATAGCTGAGGTCGGCGGGCACATCCAGCATCGAGCCGACCGCCAGGTCGACCGCGTCCTCGCGCAGCAGGTCGGTGCCGTCGGCGCTGATCGCGTTGTGCAGGGTCAGCCGCACGTCCGGGTGGCGGGCGCGGAAGGCTTCCACGATCTTCGGCAGCAGGTACAGGATGGTCGAGCTGTTGGCCGCCACGTGCAGTTCGCCGGCGTCCAGGCCGCGCACCTTGTCACGGAAGCTGCCCTCCAGCCCGTCGATGCTCTCCACCAGCGGCTGCGCCATCTCATACAGCAGCTGCCCTTCGCGGCTGGGCGACAGGCGCCGGCCGCTGCGCTCGAACAGCACCACGCCCAGTTCCCGCTCCAGCGCCTGCAGTTGCTGGGTCACCGCGGGCTGGCTGATGAACAACGCCTCCGCCGCCCGTGAAACCGAGCCCAGCCGCACCGTCTGGCAGAACGCCCGCAGCGGCTTGAGTCGGTCGGACTTGTAGGAAAAACGAGGGCTTGCGGGCTTGGATGTACTCATGGCGTGACGGATATAAGTACAACTTATTTATTGCATTGCAAAAACTGCTTTGTCAAATACCCGAGGCCCGGCGCACCTTGGGCTCCAGCCCGGAACCCAGGAATGCCCCATGTCCGCCCAATTCGCCGCCGTCGATGCCCACCCCGAACCGGTCGAACGCCCTACCCCGGGCATCGCCCTGGTCGCCAATGTCGCCGGCCAGTCCGAGCTGTTGCCGCCGCCGGTGCTGGCGTTGCTGGTCTCACTGCATCGTGCGATCGAATCCGGCCGGCAGCAGCGCCTGGCCGCCCGGCGCGGACGCCAGGCCTTCTTCGACCAGGGCGGCCTGCCGGACTTCCGCGCCGACACCCGCGCGATCCGCGAAGGCGACTGGAAGGTCGCGCCGATCCCGGCCGCGCTGCAGGACCGCCGCGTCGAGATCACCGGCCCGACCGATCCGAAGATGGTCATCAATGCGCTGAACTCCGGCGCCAAGGTGTTCATGGCCGATTTCGAGGATTCCACCTCGCCGACCTGGCGCAACCTGCTGGCCGGCCAGCGGGCCCTGATGGGCGCGGTGCGCGGCGACCTCAGCTTCGACACCCCCGCCAAGCACTACGCACTCAAGCCGCTGGAGCAGCAGGCCGTGCTGATCGTGCGCCCACGCGGCTGGCACCTGGACGAGAAGCACGTGCTGATCGACGGCCAGCCGATCGCCGGCGGCCTGTTCGATGCGGCGCTGTTCGCCTTCCACAACGCGCGCACGCTGCAGCAGCGTGATCGCGGTCCCTACCTGTACCTGCCCAAGCTGCAGTCGATGGAGGAAGCCGCCCTGTGGGAATCCGCGCTGTCGCACATCGAGGCGATGCTCGGCCTGCCGCACGGGCAGATCAAGGTCACCGTCCTGGTCGAGACCCTGCCAGCGGTGTTCGAGATGGACGAGATCCTGCACGCGCTGCGCGATCGCATCGTCGGCCTGAACTGCGGGCGGTGGGACTACATCTTCTCGTACCTGAAAACATTTCGTGGCCACGCCGACCGCATCCTGCCCGAGCGCGGCCAGGTGACCATGACCCAGCCGTTCCTGAAGGCCTATTCGGAGCTGCTGATCCGCACCTGCCATCGTCGCGGCGCGCATGCGATGGGCGGCATGGCCGCGCAGATCCCGATCAAGGGCGACGAGGCCGCCAACGAGCAGGCCATGGCCCGCGTGCGCGCCGACAAGCTGCGCGAAGTCACCGCCGGCCATGACGGCACCTGGGTCGCGCATCCGGCGCTGGTGCCGGCGGCCAAGGCGATCTTCGACGAGCACATGCCCGGTCCGAACCAGCACGCCGTGCTGCGCCAGGACGTGCGGGCCGACCGCGATGAACTGATCGCCCCCTCGAAGGGCACGATCACCCGTGCCGGTTTCGAGGGCAATGTCGAGGTCTGCGTGCGCTACCTGGCGGCCTGGCTCGACGGCAACGGCTGCGTGCCGATCCACCACCTGATGGAGGACGCCGCCACCGCCGAGATCAGCCGCGCGCAGCTGTGGCAGTGGCTGCACCACCCCGGGCAGCGGCTGGACGATGGCACCGCGATCGAGATCGGCCTGCTGGAAACCACGCTGCGCAACCTGCCGGCCCGCCTGGGCAACACGGAAGGCCTGCCTGGCGCCAGCCGCATCGGTGAAGCGATCGCCCTGCTCGACACCCTGAGCCGCGCCGAAGCGCTGGCCGACTTCCTCACCCTGCCCGCCTACCAGCGGATCGATTGACCCATCCGCTTCGCCGACCGCCAAGCACCTCCCGCAGTACTTCCCACGCCCGTCCCGCGCGGACGGCCTGGCTCCCCATCGACGTTTCCCCATCGACGTTCCACCCCCTCACCGGAGTAAGTCATGAGCAAGCTGCCGACCGCCGAACAGATCCAGGAAGACTGGGACACCAACCCCCGCTGGCAGGGGATTACCCGTGGCTACAGCGCGCAGGACGTCGTGCGCCTGCGCGGCACCGTCCACGTCGAGCATTCGCTGGCCCGGCTGGGCGCCGAGAAGCTGTGGAAGTCGCTGCACGAGCAGGACTTCGTCAACGCGCTCGGCGCGCTGACCGGCAACCAGGCCATGCAGCAGGTCAAGGCCGGGCTGAAGGCGATCTACCTGTCCGGCTGGCAGGTCGCCGCCGATGCGAACCTGGCGGGGCAGATGTATCCGGACCAGTCGCTGTATCCGGCCGACTCGGTGCCGGCGGTGGTCAAGCGCATCAACAACACGCTGCTGCGTGCCGACCAGCTGCACCACGCCGAAGGCAAGGACGACATCGATTTCCTGCAGCCGATCGTCGCCGATGCGGAGGCCGGCTTCGGCGGCGTGCTCAACGCCTTCGAGCTGATGAAGGCGATGATCGAGGCCGGCGCGGCCGGCGTGCACTTCGAGGACCAGCTGGCCTCGGTGAAGAAGTGCGGCCACATGGGTGGCAAGGTGCTGGTGCCGACCCGCGAGGCGATCGAGAAGCTCAACGCCGCGCGGTTGGCCAGTGACGTGCTGGGCGTGCCCACCCTGCTGGTGGCGCGCACCGACGCCGAGGCCGCCGACCTGCTGACCTCGGACGTGGACCCCAACGACCAGCCGTTCACCACCGGCGAGCGCACCGTCGAAGGCTTCTACAAGACCCACAAGGGCCTGGACCAGGCGATCAGCCGCGGCCTGGCCTATGCGCCCTATGCCGACCTGATCTGGTGCGAGACCGGCAAGCCGGACCTGGAGTTCGCGCGCCGTTTCGCCGAGGCGATCCATGCGAAGTTCCCGGGCAAGCTGCTGGCCTACAACTGCTCGCCGAGCTTCAACTGGAAGAAGAACCTGGACGACGCCACGATCGCCCGCTTCCAGAAGGAGATCGCCAGCTACGGCTACAGGTTCCAGTTCATCACCCTGGCCGGCTTCCACTCGCTGAACTACTCGATGTTCAACCTGGCCCACGGCTATGCCCGCCGCCAGATGAGCGCCTTCGTCGAATTGCAGGAGGCCGAGTTCGAAGCCGCCGAGCGCGGGTTCACCGCGGTCAAGCACCAGCGCGAGGTCGGCACCGGCTACTTCGACGCGGTGACCCAGGCGATCCAGCAGGGCCAGTCCTCGACCACCGCGCTGACCGGGTCCACCGAGGAAGAACAGTTCCATGGCGAAAAGGCCGCCTGACCTGCAGCCAGGCGTGCTTATTGATCGGCCCTCGGGAGGGGCCGGGCCCGGGGCGACCCGGGCCTCTTTTTCCGCGTCCGGTGCCACGAAAGGGCCCGTTTTTGCCACGCGTGGCACACAAATCCGGCTATTAAGCCGGCGGGAAGTGCATGAATCACAAGGCATCTCACGACAAATGAGATTTCATGTGATATGACGATGAACGATTTCTTAAGGTGGTAAGATCGGCGATCTACCGGCGCAGGATGCCGGCCAAGGGAAGCTGGGATGAGCTGCGTGAGCGCTGGGCCAGGGATGCCCGAATCCAAAGTGCCTGCACACCTGCCGGATGCCATGCATGCGGTGCTCGCGCCTGCCGAACAGGCGCTGTTCGCGCGCTTCGGTCGTACCCGTCGGCTGGCACCCGGGCAGACCTTGTTCCGTCGCGGCGATATCGGCACGCAGATGTTCATCATCGTCAGTGGCACCGTCGACCTGGATTTCGGCGAGGACCTCGTGGTCAAGCACCTGGGCGGCGGCGAATTCTTCGGTGAACTCGGCCTGCTGATCGGCGACCACGCCCGCAGCGCGGATGCGGCCGCAGCCTCGGACTGCGAACTGATCGAACTCGACCACGGCGATTTCCAGAAGCTGGTCGACCATGATCCGGTGCTGACCGCGTATTTCCTGCGGCGCACGATCGTGCGCGTGGTCAACAACGAGCAGCTGCTGATCCGCCAGCTGCGTCGTCGCAACCACGACCTGGAAGAGGCGCTGGACAACCTCTACGCGACCTCGCACCAGCTCAACCAGACCGAGGAGCTGATCCGCACCGACGAGCTGACCGGCCTGTACAACCGCCGCGGCCTGACCCTGCACCTGCAGGAATGCCGGCGCGCCGGCCGCACGCCGGGCACCGGCCTGCTGCTCATCGACTGCGATCGCTTCAAGCGCGTCAACGACGAACACGGCCACCTGGCCGGCGACCGCGTGCTGCAGAACGTCTCGCACATCTTGCGCTCGGCGCTGGCCGGCGATGACCTGGCCTGCCGCCTGGGCGGTGACGAGTTCTGCGTCTTCGTCGCCAGTACCGGCGGCGAGGGGCTGCGCCAGCTGGCCGAGCGGATCCTGCGCGAAGTACGCGCCCAGTTGCCGGAGCAGGAAGGCGTGGTACCGCAGATCTGCCCGGTGAGCATCGGCGTTGCCGTGCTGGAACAAGGTGGCAGCTGGAACGACTGGTATGCGCGCGCCGACAGCGCGCTGTACGAAGCCAAGCGGCTGGGCGGCAACCGCCTGCACGGCCTGGAAACAGCGCCCACCGCGGCGTGAACGCACGGCCTTCCGGAGATCGCGTCATGAACGATGTCCCGCAGCCCCAGGTCGATGTCCCGCAGCTGCGCACCCTGCTGCTGACCGACCTGTGCGATTCCACCGAGCTGGTCGAAAAGCTCGGCGATGCCGCCGCCGCGGAGCTGTTCCGCGAACATGACACCCTGGTGCTGCAGCTCCAGCAGCAATGGCGCGGACGCCTGATCGACCGCTCCGACGGCCTGTTGCTGCTGTTCGAGCGGCCCATCGACGGCCTCGGCTTCGCCCTGGATTACCAGCACGGACTGCGCGATCTCGGGCAGGCGCGCAAGCTGCGCCTGAAGGCGCGTGCCGGCCTGCACGTCGGCGAGGTGCTGACCTGGCGCAACAGCGAAGAGGCGGTGCAGATCGGCGCCAAGCCGCTCGAAGTCGAAGGCCTGGCCAAGCCGGTTGCCGCGCGGCTGATGTCGCTGGCGCGCCCCGGGCAGATCCTGCTGTCGGCGGTGGCCGAGTCGCTGACCCAGCGCGCCACGCGCGAACTGGGCGAGCGCGGCGAGCGCCTGCTGTGGAAGTCGCACGGCCGTTGGCGCTTCAAGGGCATGCCCACGCGCATGGAGATCTACGAGGTCGGCGAGGTCGGCCTCACCCCGCTGCGCGCGCCGAAGAACTCGCCCAAGGCCTGGCGCGACGTGCCGCTGTGGCGGCGGCCGGCCGCGCTGGTGGCCGAAGCCGCCGTGCTGGCCACGATCGCCGTCGGCGGCTGGTTCTTCACCCGCCCCGAACCGGCGCTGGCCTTCGCCGAGCGCGACTGGGTCGTGGTCGGCGACATGCGCAACTTGACCGGCGATACGCTGCTGGACGACTCGCTGCAGCAGGCGTTCCGGATCAGCTTGGAGCAGTCGCGGTATGTGAACCTGCTGAGCGACCTGAAAGTCCGGCAGACGCTGACGCTCATGCGGCGCGACCCCGATGCCTCAAGGCTGGACCGCCAACTGGCGGCCGAAGTCGCGATCCGCGATGGTGCACGCGCGGTGATCCTGCCCACTGTGGTGGAGGTCGGTGGCCAGTTGCGGGTCACTGCGGAAGTCGTGGATCCACGTACCCAGGCCACCATATACGCGGTCACCGAAAGCGGGCGTGGGACCGCGGAACTGCTGGCCTCCATCGACCAGCTCAGCATCCATCTGCGCTCCAGGCTGGGCGAGGCGATGGAAGAGACCACCGCATCGGGTGCCGCGCTTCCGAAGGTGACCACTTCCAACCTCGATGCCCTGCGGGCGTATGCGCTTGCGACGAAGTTCTATGGCCGCCGCCAGTTCGAGGACGCCAAGCAGTACTTCCATCAGGCAACCAAGCTGGATCCATCCTTCGCCCTGGCCTACCTGGGCCTCGTTCGCGCGTACGTTTCCACCGCAGACAACCGCGCCGCGATGCCCTACCTGGAAAAGGCCGCATCGCTGCGTGCGTCGCTCCCGCCACGAGACGCGCTGTACCTGGACGCATGGCTGGCGGAGCTGGGTAGTCATCCGTGGCGGGATGCACGCCCCAAGTGGGACATGCTCGCGGAAATGTACCCGGACTATTTCGCCGGCGCGGCACAGTCCGCATGGCTGGATTTCAGTAGTGGCGACTTCGGCACCGCCCTTCGCAAGACTGCGCAGTTCGATGCGCAGCAGAATCCGCTACGGGATATCGCCTTCGAGCTGCGCGGCAGGATCCTGCTCGCCAGGGAGGACTACCAGGGCGCGCAGCAGGCCTTCCAGCAGGCAGAGCAGATCGGCGGATACGGCCCTGGCCGTCGTCGTGCGGCGGCATTGGCCGCCGCGGGTGACTTCGCCGGCGCCAACGGCATCCTCGACAAACTGACCCTGCAGGATGCCCTGACCAATGGCTTCGAGCAGATGACCGTGCCTTTCGCGGCCGGCAAGCATGAGCAGGCCGAGAAGGCCGCCGAATCGGTCTACATCGCCGTCGCGGACGCCTCGCCGATCCTCCGTTATGGCCTGCGGATCTCGGCCCTGAGCATCCTGTCGGCGGGCGATGACCTGGGCAACCACAGGGTGCAGCTTCAGGCCCTGGTGCCGGAGATCATCGATGCGGCTACCGCCGGTGACGCCGGGGACCGCGAGGATCTCGTCATGATGGCAATGACGCTGACGCGGCTGGCGCAGCGCAATGGCATCGCGATGCCGGATCCGACCGTACATCGGCTGGAAGCGCTGGCCGGGCAATCCGGCAATCCGCCCCTGCTCAGGATGCTGGACGTTCTGCACGCCGAGCAGTCGCGGCTCCGGGGGCGGCCGGATGAAGCCGTCGCCCTGCTGCGCAAGGGGAATCTCGAAGGGGGGACGGATCTGCTGCAGGCGCATGTCGCGTTGCGCGATGCGCTGAAGGATGCCGGGGATGTCGACGGTGCGCGTCGAGAGAACAAGTGGCTCGCGGAGCATCCCGGCCTGGCCTACATCGAGCCTTATGGCGCACTCGTCATGCAGGGAATGAATGTGGCAGATGTGAGCGAAGCCCGCAGGGCTGGTACTGCCAGCGGAACGGCACATGCGTCGCCGCCAATCGCGGCGGCGACGCATTGAGCCGCTGATCAGCTCTTGCGCAGGCTGGCGGCCACCTGGCCAGACTCGAAGGCATGCACTACCGTATGCGACCCTTGGGCGGTCAGGTAGCCCAACAGTGCTTCCCGTGTCTGCGCGATTTCTTCCTTGCTGGCGAGATGGCTGGTGCACAGGCAGGTCTGCCCCTTGACTGCGGACGCGGCGTTTTCCGCGGTCACGCCGAGCTGCTCCAGCGCACCTGCCGGGTCCTTGGCGAAGAGGTCGCGAAAGGCATCGTCGCTCGCAAGCAGCGTGAGGAGTCGGTCGGCGATCGCGGGATCGAGCGGTGAATGTCCAACGTTCTTGCTGTCCATCTTGTTCCCCCATTTTGTATGTGTGATGTGGCGGGCCCGACGGGTATCGGCTGGTCGCGCAGGGTCCCCCCGCAAATTTAACGGAGTTTGGTGACACAGTGCTCATCCGTCGTTGCGCCATTGTCATGATCGAGCCGAGGGAAGAGGCGACTTTCGACTTCCCGTCCCTGCTTGCAGGTGGGCCTGGGCTGGTTCGCAGTCGCTCCTGGGTCGCTTACGCGGCACACCTGGACGCACCCGTAGCCGTCGATGCGGCCGCCCGGGAGGCATTGGGCGTCATTCCCAGTGCGCAGTGGACGGCGCCTTCGGATCTCGACGTGCCTGCGCCGATCCTGCAAATGCTGATGGACTGTGGCTTGGTCATCGCCGATCGCCACGATGACCCGTTCCGTGCCCGCGACGACAACGTCCGTGCCGCCCATTGGTGGCCATTGTCCGCCCTGGCGCACCGGCACGGCCGTTGGAAGGATACCGACAGCGTCGCGGCCATGGAGGCATCCGGGCTCGACAACATCGCCGGACTGAGCAGCCGGCTTGGCGCGCCACCACCTGCCGTCGTCGATCGCGCGGAGCGTGATGCGCGGCTCTCCCTGCCGCGAATCACGGGCGACGCCCTGGACGAGCACTGGGCCAGCCGATGCACATGCAGGAACTTCGAACGCCAGCGATCGCTGCCACTGGAGGTGTTCTCGCTGATGATGCAGCGCGTGTTGATGGCCCAGGCCGTGCTTGAGAAGGAGGGCATCACCTTTCTGAAGAAGAACGTGGCGTCCGGCGGCGGCCTGCACCCGAGCGGCGCCTATCTGCTGGTGCAGCGAGTGGAAGGGATTACCCCGGGCCTGTATCACTATCACCCGCTGGACCATGCGCTCGAGCCGTTGCCCACGCCCACCGGGCCCTTGGAGTCGCTGGCGCGGCAGTGGTTGTCGGGCCAGCACTGGTTCGCGGATGCGCCGGTACTGCTGGTGCTGACGACACGCTTTGCGCGCAGCTTCTGGAAGTACCGCCAGCACCCGAAGGCCTATCGGGCCCTGGTCCTGGAAACCGGCCACATCTCGCAGGCCCTGTACCTGAGCGCGCACGACCTTGGCATGGGTGCCTTCGTGACCGCCGCGATCAACGAACACGACATCGAAGCAGGGCTGGGCCTCGATCCGGCGCTCGAAGGCCCGATCGCGGTCTGCGGCTTCGGCTGGCGCGCCGATCGGATGCAGACCACGGAGTTCGATCCTGCGGGAAAGCTCTGGCAGGTCGACTGAGGGATCAGCTGCTGCCTTCCGCCTCGAACTCCACCAGCACCACCCCCTCGGCCACCAGCTCGCCCTCGCTCACCCGGTAGCCCTTCAGCACGCCGTCGGCCGGGGCGTTGAGGCTGTGCTCCATCTTCATCGCTTCCAGCACCACCAGCGGCTGGCCGCGGCTGACCCGGCTGCCGGGCGCCACCGGCAGGGCGACGATGCGGCCGGGCATCGGCGCGCTGAGGCCGCCGGCTTCGCTGGGCGGGGTGTCGGCTTCTGCGATCGCATCGTGGACCACGAACACCGGGCTGCCTTCCAGCCCGAACAGGTGCAGGCGCGCACTGTCGCGCCAGGGGCGCGGCGACCACTGGCGGCCATCGATCTCGACGCGGGTCGATTCGCCGTCGCCATGCACGCGCGCGTGGCGGTCCTGGCCGTCCAGGGTGATCGTCCAGCCATCGCCGTGGCGGCGCAGCTCGAGGTCACGGCGATGGCCGCCGTGTTCCAGCGTGATCCGCGTGCGTGCCGGCGCGCCCAATCGCCAGCCGCTGCCATCGGACCAGGGCGAATGCGGATCGGCCGGATCGACCGCGGCCTTGCCGGCGCGCTCGGCCGCCAGCAGCGCGGCGATCCGCCACTGGCCGTCGTCGAGCGGGTCGGCCGGCTGCAGCGCCGCATGCTCGCGCTCGATCAGCGCGGTATCCAGGTTCGCCGAGGCGAACGAGTCGGTCGCCACCAGTCGCGACAGGAACGCCACGTTGGTGGTGACGCCGCCGACCCGGCATTCGGCCAGCGCCTGGCGCATGCGCCGCAGCGCGGCGTCGCGATCGACGTCCCAGACGATCAGCTTGGCGATCATCGGATCGTAGTACGGAGTGATCGTGTCGCCCTGGCGCACGCCGGCATCCACCCGCACATGCGGGCCGGGGGCGGGCAGGTGCAGGCGTCGCAGCGTGCCGATCGAGGGCAGGAAGCCGCGGTCGGCGTCCTCGGCGTAGAGCCGCGCCTCGATCGCATGGCCCTCGATGCGCAGCGCCTCCTGGGCCATCGGCAGTGGTTCGCCGCCGGCCACGCGCAGCTGCCATTCGACCAGGTCGGTACCGGTGATGAACTCGGTGACCGGATGCTCGACCTGCAGCCGGGTGTTCATCTCCATGAAGTAGAAATCGCCGCCCTGCCCGGCGATGAACTCGACCGTGCCGGCGCCGACGTAGCCGACCGCGCGCGCGGCCTCGACCGCCGCCGCCCCCATCGCTGCACGACGCCCGGCGGTCATGCCCGGCGCCGGTGCTTCTTCCAGCACCTTCTGGTGGCGGCGCTGCACCGAGCAGTCGCGCTCGAACAGGTGCACGACGTTGCCCTGCGTGTCGCCGAACACCTGGATCTCGATATGCCGCGGCCGCTCGACGTACTTCTCCACAAGCACGTGGTCATTGCCGAAGGCCGAGCGCGCCTCGCGCTGGCAGCTGGCCAGCGCTTCGATGAACGCGGCGCTGTCCTCGACCCGGCGCATGCCCTTGCCGCCGCCGCCGGCACTGGCCTTGATCAGCACCGGATAGCCGATGGCGTCGGCCTGCGCGCGCAGGAATTCCGGCTCCTGGCGCTCGCCGTGGTAGCCGGGCGTCAACGGCACGCCGGCGGCCTGCATCAGCGCCTTGGCCGCGCTCTTGTCGCCCATCGCGCGGATGGCGGCGGCGGGCGGGCCGATGAAGACGATGCCGGCCGCCGCGCAGGCCTCGGCGAAGCCGGCATTCTCGGACAGGAAGCCGTAGCCCGGATGGACCGCCTGCGCGCCGGTGGCGCGGGCGGCCGCCAGGATCGCCTCGCCACGCAGGTAGCTTTCCTGCGCGGGGGCGGCGCCGATGTGCACGGCTTCGTCGGCCATGCGCACGTGCAGCGCGCCACCGTCGGCATCGGAATACACCGCCACCGTGGCCACGCCCAGGCGACGGCAGGTGGCGATGACGCGGCAGGCGATCTCGCCGCGGTTGGCGATCAGGATCTTGTCGAACATGCGCAGGTCTCCCGTCGCTTACATGCGGAACACGCCGAAGCGGGTCGCTTCGGCCGGGGCGTTGAGCGAGGCCGACAGCGCCAGCGCCAGCACGCGTCGGGTATCGGCCGGATCGATCACGCCGTCGTCCCAGAGCCGGGCGCTGGCGTAATACGGATGGCCCTGGCGTTCGAACTGCTCGCGGATCGGCGCCTTGAAGGCTTCCTCCTCGTTGGCCGGCCATTGCCCGCCCTTGGCCTCGATGCCGTCGCGGCGCACCGTCGCCAGCACGCTGGCGGCCTGTTCGCCGCCCATCACGCCGATGCGCGCGTTGGGCCACATCCAGAGGAAATTCGGCGAATAGGCGCGCCCGCACATGCCGTAGTTGCCGGCGCCGAACGAGCCGCCGATCACCACGGTGAACTTCGGCACCCGTGCGTTGGCCACCGCCATCACCAGCTTGGCGCCGTCCTTGGCGATGCCGCCGTGCTCGTACTTGCGGCCGACCATGAAGCCGGTGATGTTCTGCAGGAACACCAGCGGGATGCCGCGCTGGCAGCACAGTTCGATGAAGTGCGCGCCCTTGAGCGCGGACTCGGAGAACAGGATGCCGTTGTTGGCGATGATGCCGACCGGATAGCCGTGCAGGTGGGCGAATCCGGTCACCAGGGTGCTGCCGTAGCGGGCCTTGAACTCGTCGAAGCGCGAACCATCGACCAGGCGCGCGATCACCTCGCGCACGTCGTACGGCTTGCGGGTATCGGCGGGGATCACCCCGTACAGCTCCTCGGCCGGATGCAGCGGGGCCTCGGGTTCGCGCAGGAGCAGTGGCGAGGGCGGCCTGGTCCAGTTGAGCTGGGCCACGATCGCGCGCACCCGCGCCAGCGCCTGCAGGTCGTTGTCGGCGAAGTGGTCGGCCACGCCGGAGATGCGCGTATGCACGTCGGCACCGCCCAGCTCCTCGGCGCTGACCACCTCGCCGGTGGCCGCCTTCACCAGCGGCGGGCCGCCGAGGAAGATCGTGCCCTGTTCGCGCACGATCACCGTCTCGTCGCTCATCGCCGGCACGTAGGCGCCGCCGGCGGTGCACGAGCCCATCACGCAGGCGATCTGGGCGATGCCCTGCGCGGAGAGGTTGGCCTGGTTGTAGAAGATCCGGCCAAAGTGGTCGCGGTCGGGGAAGACTTCATCCTGCAGGGGCAGGAAGGCGCCGCCGGAATCGACCAGGTAGATGCACGGCAGCCGGTTCTGCTGGGCGATTTCCTGCGCGCGCAGGTGCTTCTTCACCGTGATCGGGTAGTAGGTACCGCCCTTGACCGTGGCGTCGTTGGCGACGATCACGCATTCCACGCCGCTGACCCGGCCGATGCCGGCGACGACGCCGGCGCAGGGCACCTCGTCGTCATGCATGCCCTGCGCGGCGAGCGCGGCGATCTCCAGGAACGGGCTGCCAGGATCGAGCAGGGCATCGATGCGATCGCGCACCAGCAGCTTGCCGCGGGCGACGTGCTTGGCACGTGCCGCCTCGCTGCCGCCGAGCGCGACGCGCGCCAGGGTCGCGCGCAGGTCGTCCACCTGCGCGCGCAGCGCGGCGGCGTTGGCCTGGAAGGATTCGCTGGTGGTCTGCAGCTGGGTGGTGAGGACGGTCATCAGTGGCCCTTCGGTGTCTCGGTGTCCCGGCAGGGGGAGGTCACTTCGTCCGCTCGAACAGCTCGCGGCCGATCAGCATGCGGCGGATCTCCGAGGTGCCGGCGCCGATCTCGTAAAGCTTGGCGTCGCGCCACAGGCGTCCGGTCGGATATTCGTTGATGTAGCCGTTGCCGCCCAGCACCTGGATCGCCTGGCCGGTCGCCCAGGTGGCCTTCTCGGCGGCGTAGAGGATCGCGCCGGCCGCGTCCTGGCGGGTGGTGCGGCCCTGGTCGCAGGCGCGCGCCACCGCATAGACATAGGCGCGGCAGGCGTTGAGGCCGACGTACATGTCGGCGACCTTGGCCTGGATGAGCTGGAAGGTGCCGATCGGCTCGCCGAACTGGCGGCGCTCGTGCACGTAGGGCAACACCACGTCGAGCGCGGCCGACATCAGGCCCAGCGGGCCGCCGGCCAGCACCACGCGCTCGAAGTCCAGGCCGGACATCAGCACGCGCACGCCATGGCCGACCTCGCCGAGCACGTTCTCCTTCGGCACCCGGCAGTCGACGAACACCAGCTCGCAGGTGTTGGAGCCGCGCATGCCAAGCTTGTCGAGCTTCTGCGCGGTGGAGAACCCCGGCATGCCCTTCTCGATCAGGAAAGCGGTGATGCCACGTGCGCCGGCGGCCGGGTCGGTCTTGGCATAGACGATCAGCACGTCGGCGTCCGGGCCGTTGGTGATCCACATCTTGTTGCCGTTGAGGATGAAATCGTCACCGTCGCGCTCGGCGCGCAGCTTCATCGACACCACGTCCGAGCCGGCGCCCGGCTCGCTCATCGCCAGCGCGCCGACATGTTCGCCGCTGCACAGCTTCGGCAGGTATTTCCGCTTCTGCGCCTCGCTGCCATTCTTGCGCAGCTGGTTGAGGCACAGGTTGGAATGGGCGCCGTAGGAAAGCCCGATCGCACCGGAGGCGCGCGAAATCTCCTCCATTGCCACGACATGGGCAAGATATCCCATGCCGCTGCCGCCATACTCTTCCTCGACGGTCAGGCCGAGCAGGCCCTGTTCGCCGAGCTGGCGCCACAGGCCGGCGGGGAAGACATTGTCGTGATCGACCTGCGCGGCGATCGGGGCGATCTCCCGCGCGGCGAAGGCGGCGACGCTTTCGCGCAGCAGGTCGATCTCCTCGCCCAGGTCGAAGTTCAGCGATGGGACGTGCATGGTCGGGCTCCGCGGTGGTGGGTTGCACCGGGCAGGCGGGCCGGGAGGGCCGACAGGGCGGGCGCAACCCTAGCCTAGCGGTTCCCGGGTATGAAGTGAATCAGAATTCATAAATTGAACCAATAATCACAACATGGCCTACAAACGCTCCGCCCTGATGGAAGAACGGCTCGCCGGAAATCGCCAGCGCATTCTCCAGGCCGCGCGCCGGCTGGTCGCCGAGGGCGGCTACCGGAACGCCCCGATCACTGCGGTGGCCGCCGCCGCCGGGGTGTCGACCGGGCAGATTTATCGGCATTTCCCTTCCAAAGCCGACCTGTTCGTGGAAGTTCTCAGTGCGGCGGTAGAGAACGAGATCACCATCCTGCGCGCGATCGCCGCCGAACCCGTGCCGGCGGCACGACGCCTGCGGCGGGCGGTGGAGACTTTCGTGCGGCGTGCGCTGGCCGGCCCGGGACTGGCCTGGGCGTTCATCGCCGAACCGGTGGAAGCCGAGGTCGATGCCGAGCGCATCCGCGCCCGACGCCTGCTGGGTGAGGTATTCCGCGAGCTGCTCGCCGAGGGCATCGCCAATGGCGAGCTGCCCGAACAGGACCTCGATGCTTCGGCGGCCTGCCTGGTCGGTGCCTATACCGAGGCGCTGGTGGGTCCGATCGCCCCGACGCGGGCCAGCCCGCGCGATGGCGAGCGGCTGGTCGAGGCGATCTGTGGTTTCTGCCTGCGCGCGGTCGGCGCGCGGACAGCCTAGCCGAGCAGCAGCCACAGCGCGCCGGCCAGCAGCGGCGCGCTCCAGGCCAGCGGGGCGATCAGCCGTGGCCGATACGGCAGCAGGCCGAGCACCAGCACGACCGCCGAGGCGGTCAGCGTGCCCAGCCACAGCACCGAGCCGGTCGCCGGCCCGCGCAGCTGCGCGCACAGGACGAACGACGCGGTGATCAGCGCCCAGCCGGCCAAGCGCGCAAGCTTGCGTTGGCGCCCGGCCAAAGGCGGCTGCCCCGGCGGGACGTGGGCCGGATGGGTCATCGACCGCCACAGCGCGGTGAAGCCGGAAAAGCCCAGCGCGATCGCCAGCCAGATGCTCATGCACGTTCGCCCGCGGTGGCGTCGACCGTCGCCGCCATGGCGACCGGCTGCGCGCGCGCGCGCCGCTGCGAGGCGGGGACCGGTGGCTGCCAGCGCTGCACGCGACGTGCGGCGACCGCCAGGGCCAGGCCCAGCCCCAGGCACACCAGGTCCACGCCGGCCAGCGACCACAGGCCGGCCGGCAGGGTGACGCCCAGGTGGATGCCCGTGGTCAGCGCGTTGACCACCGGGATGCCGGCGAACAGCAACGCGCCGGCGTACAGCTGCCATGCCCACATGGCCCGCTTCGGCCACACGAAGGCAGCCACGATCGCCACGCCCCAGGTCATGAAGAACACGTTGGCTTCCATGTCGGCGCGGCCGGCCATGCCGACCGGCAGCAGGCGGTTGCCCCAGAAGTACGAAGCAAAAGCGATCGGCAAGCCGGCGATGGCGCCGATATTGAGCGCATCGACCAGCCGCAGGCCGAAGCCGATGCGCCCGGCCTTCTGGTGCTTGGGGCGTTCCTTGGTCGCCCAAAGCACGGCGCCGCTGGCGACCATCAGGCAGCCGAGCAGGCCGCAGCCGGAGAACAGCAGGCGCAGCGCCGGGTCGGCGAAGTGCGCCAGGTGCAGGCCCATCAGCACGCCGTAGGTCTTGGTCGCGCCACCGGGCTCGCCACTGCGCTGCAGCAGCTGGCCGCTGACGGCGTCGTAGCCCAGCGAAGGCACGGTGTCGGAGATGCCCGGCGCACGGGCGCTGAACACCACGCCGGCATGGGCGTCGCCGGGATGGCTCACCGCCACCGTGCCGATCTCGGTGCCCGGCCATTCGGCCTGCGCCTGCGCCAGCAGCCTGGCCAGCGGCAGCATCGACGCCGGCGTGCCGGCGGCCTGCCGGGTATCGGCGATGCGATTGGCGGCCTCGTCGTAATAGCGCATCTGGTCGTCGGGGTAGCGCGCCCCGACGCCCCACGGCAGGTACATGAAGACCAGGGTGATGATGCCGGTGTAGGTGATCATCGCGTGGTAGGGCAGCGCCAGCACCGCGCTGGCGTTGTGGAAGTCCAGCCACGAACGCTGGCCCTTGCCCGGGCGGAACGTGAAGAAGTCCTTGAAGATCTTCTTGTGGGTGATGATCCCGCTGATGATCGCCACCAGCATGAACATCGCGCAGAAGCCGACGATGTAGCGCGCCCATACCACCGGCAGGTAATGCAGGTCGAAATGCAGGCGGTAGAGGAACTCGCCGCCCGTGGTGTCGCGCGCGGCCACCGCTTGCCCGCTGCGCGGATCGACCGTGGCGACGCCATACGGCGGGCGTGCCGGCGCGCCTTCCGGGGCCGGCGCGTTCATCCAGTACATGTCGATCACCCGCGCGCGGTCGTCGGGCAGGGTGATGTTCCAGCTCAGCGCGTCAGGTGCGTTGTGCTGCAGGTAGCGCTCGGCCGAGGTGATCGCGGTGGCCGCGTCGACCTGGGCGATCGGCAGCTCCGGCCGCATCCAGCGGCTGATCTCCTGCTTGTAGTAGCTGGCGGTGCCGCCCATGAAGATGAGCAGCAGCAGCCAGCCGACCAGCAGGCCGGTCCAGGTATGCAGCCAGGCCATGGATTGGCGGAATCCCTGCTTCATGCGGCGTGCCAGGGCAGTTGCGCCAGCGCGAACATCAGCGCCGTGGGGACGAGGATGCCGGCCCAGGCCCGCCACGCGGTCGCGGTGGCGAAGGCCCACAGTGCCGCGCACGCGCACAGCAGGATGCCGACCATCATGCCGGTCATCACCGCCTGGCTGGGGGTCGGCAGTGCGACCGCCAGCAACAGTGCGCCGGCGCTGGCCAGCGCATAGCCGCCGAAGATCGCCGCGCAGCTGCGCGAGAGCACGCCCAGCCAGGGACGCCTGAACCAGGGCAGGGGCATGTTGGTCGCGGACACGGCAATCGGCATCGGCAGGCTTATTCGGCCGCGAAGGTCAGCGTGGCGATGTGGTACATCGTCTCGACCCGCTTGCCGGCGATCTGCTTGTCCACCGGCTCCTTGTGGCTGACCACGACCAGGTGGCGGCCGTCGGCGAGCCGGGGCAGGGCCACGCGGCCTGCCGCGTCGGTGGTGAGCTTGGTTTCCTTGCGCGCCGGATCGAACACGCTGACTTCGGCAGCGGCCACCGGCTTGCCGCGGAACACGACCTTCAGCGTGTCGCCATTGGCGGCTTCGGGCACCAGCTCCAGCGCCAGGCGCGGGGAGGTGCTGGCACGGCCGGCACGGGCGTAGTAACTCACGGCCTCATAGCGCTTGTCCTCGCCCTGCCACGGCTCGAACACCTGGTCATCGAACAGCCAGGCGTCGCCCTCGGCCTGCAGCGGCGCGACCAGGTGGTCGCCCTGGCGGGTCGGCTTGCCGGCCTTGCCGGTGCTGCCGGTGAGTTCGAAATGCTGCAGGCGGCCAAGCTCGTCTTCTTCCTCGCCGGCCGCCGCCGCCGGTTCGCCGAAGTACACACGCACCGGGCCACGGCCGGCGTCGCGCTCGATCCAGATCTCGTGCGCCTGGGCGGACAGGCTCAGGCCGGACAGGGCCAGGCAGGCAAGCAGCAGGGATTTCATCGGAGCGACCTCGATGGTTGGAAGTTGGGAATGATACTCAATTACGAGGCCGTGGCGCACCGGGCATGCGGCGACGCGGCAAAAACACCATCGAGGGCGCGGTTCGTGCGCGATGTTTCGCGTGGATTCCGCATCCTGCGTGCGTGCGGGGCGTCGCCATCGGCCACCCCCTCTTCAGTGAATGCGGACTGGCCCTATACTCCGGCGCGTAGCGAAGGTCCCCGAACCACAGCCAGAGGTGAGTGCGTGCGGAATTACGATCTTGAGTTCCTGAAGAAGTTTTCCATGGTGATCGGCCTGCTGGTGCTCATCACCCTGGGTCTGATCATCTTTGCCGGTTTCCTGCAGCGGGCGATCCCGGACGAAGTCTCGCCGTCGGCCGCCAAGCGGACCGAGCAGCGCATCGCCCCGGCCGGCGCCGTCTATGCCGGCAGTACCGGTGCCGCGGCGCAGGCCGCCGCGCATGCCGCGGCGCTGGCCCGCGCCGCCTCGCAAGTGGCCTACGGCGGCACCACCGACGGCAAGGTGATCTTCGACAACCTCTGCACCGCCTGCCATACCAACGGCGTGGGCAACGCGCCGACCCTGGACCACTCGCACTGGGACAAGCGCATCGCCCAGGGCAAGGACACCCTCTACAAGCACGCCACCGAGGGCTTCACCGGCCCGGACGGCGGGATCATGCCGCCGAAGGGTGGCAATCCGGCGCTGACCGAGGAGCAGGTCAAGGCCACCGTAGACTGGATGATCGGCAACCTGAAATAGTCCGGGTGTATCGTGCACGCCCCCGCGCCGCCTACCGGGCGGCGCTTTTGTTTCCGTCAGACCCCCGGAGCTCCCTCCCATGCCGCTTTCCCTGGCTTCCCTTCCGCCGCGCTGGCGATTGGCCACCCTGACCCTGGCGCTGTGCGCCGCGCTGCCGGCCGCCATGGCCAGGCCGTCGCCCGGCCTGGTGCACATCGGCGCGGTGCAGGGCAGTGCGGGTCGCAGCGCGATGGAAGGCAGGGAGGTGACCTTGGAAGGCGTGGTGACCGCCGACATGCGCACCGGCTTGGGCGGCTTCTTCCTGCAGGACGCCGGTGACGGCGACGACACCACCTCCGATGCGATCTTCGTGCAGCCCCCCGCCGGGGCCGTTATCGCCGTTGGCGATCGCCTTCGCGTGCGCGGGCAGGTGCTCGAAGCGCCCGCCGGCAGCAGCAAGGCGTCGCTGACCACGTTGAAGGCCGAGCGCATCGATCGTCTTGCCGGCAACCAGCCGCTGCCGCTGCGCGAACTGGCCGCCGCACCGGCGGACTGGCGCGCACTGGAAGGCGAACGCGTGCGCATCACCGCGCCGCTGACCCTGTCGGGCACCGATGGCCTGGCGCGCTTTGGCGAGCTGGTGGTGTCGTTCGATGGTCGCCTCTGGCAACCGAGCGAGATCGCCGTGCCGGGCAGCGAGGCGTTCGCGGCGATCGAGCACGAGAACGCGCGTCGCCGCCTGGTGCTGGATGACGGCAGCAGCGAGCGCGATCCCGCGCACGTCGCCTATCTGCCCGCCGACGCGCTGCTGCGCACCGGCAGCGCGATCGGTGCGGTGGAAGGCATCGTCGACCGCCGCGTCGATGGCAGCTGGCGCCTCCAGGTGACCGAGCCGCTGGCCGTGCAGGCCGAGCCGCGGCCGGCAGCGCCACAGGTGCCGGGCAAACTCCGCGTGGCGGCCTTCAACCTCGAGAACTTCTTCAACGGTGACGGCCACGGCGGCGGCTTCCCGACCCTGCGCGGCGCTCGCACCGAAGCCGAATTCCAGGCCCAGCTGGCCAAGCTGGTGGCGACGATCCGTCCGCTGCAGGCCGATGTCGCCGCGCTGATGGAGCTGGAAAACGACGGCTATGGCCCGGATTCCGCGATCGCCACCCTCGTGGCGGCCTTGAACGAAGGGCAAGGCAAGGCCGGCGACTGGCGCTTCATCGACGCCGGGCAGGGGCCTGGCACCAACCCGATCCGGGTCGGCCTGATCTACCGCGCTTCGAAGGTGAAGCCGATCGGCCACTGGGCCACCACCGCCGGCGGCCCGTTCGCCGACCACAGCCGCGGTCCGCTGGCGCATGCGTTCCGCGGCAAGGCCGGCGGCCAGCCCTTCATCGTGGTCGCCAACCACTTCAAGTCCAAGGGCTGCGGCGATGCCACCGGCGCCGATGCCGACCAGCACGACGGCCAGGCCTGCTGGAATGCCACCCGCGTGGAAACCTCGCGACGCCTCGACGACTGGCTGCGCACCGACCCGACCGGCACCGGGGCCACCCGTGCCGTGCTGCTGGGCGACTTCAACGCCTACGCGCAGGAAGCGCCGTTGCGCGAACTGCGCGAACGCGGCTGGCAGGACGCCTTCGTCGTGGCCGGTGTCGAGCACCCCTACAGCTATGTCTACAACGGCCAGACCGGGCGCCTGGACCATGCGCTGCTGAGCCCGGCCTTCGTGCCGGCGCTGCGCGGCGCGGTCGAATGGCATATCAACGCCGACGAACAGGATGCGTTGGGCTATCGCGAGCGCAATGTCGAAGGGCCGTGGCGCAGCTCGGACCACGACCCGCTGCTGCTCGGCTTCGATCCCTGAGCGGCCTCAGTGCCGGTGGCCGCGGCGCAGGTTGAGCGCGTGCGTGGCCACCAGCGCCAGGCTGCCGGCCACGGTGACCGGCGCCTCCCACTGCGGGCGCGGCCAACCCAGCGCGCCGGCGGCCAGCAACAGCAGGCCCAGCGCGCCCATGAGCCACAGGCTGGCCGGCAGCGGCGCCCGCGCATGCGCGCGCCACAGCGCGCCGATGCTCAGGGGCACGGCGACCAGCACGAATACCGCATGCACCCATTCGGCCTCGCTCCAGGCCCCGAGCACCGGCAGCAGCGAGGCCAGCACCGGTAATGCCAGGCAGTGCACCAGGCACAGGCCAGACAGTGCGGCGGCGGACAGGTCGGCCCAGGACGAAGCGGCGAAGGAGGGTTTCATGGGGGGCTCCGGCGTGAATGTTACACAGTAACATTCGTGTCAAGCCCGGTCCGACCCTGGGACCGCCGGTGCGCTTCAGGCCACCGGGGCGAAGGCGATCAGCGCGATTGCCAGCACCGCCAGCACCAGGCCGAAGCGGTTCCACCTGCTGGTGCGCTCGCCGAAGGCGAAGACGCCGACCAGCGTGCCCAGCGCGACCACGCCGATGTTCATCGTCGCGAAGACCACCGCCGGACTGTCGGGCAGGGCCTGGTGGGCGCGCACGTAGAACAGGATGTTGCCGAAGTTCAGCGCGCCCAGCAGCAGGCCGGCGAGCAGGCTGCGGCCGTCGAACCGGACCTGTCCGCGCAGCCATCGGGCCAGCTGCAGGAGCAGCATCAGTCCGAACGCCAGCGCGAAGCACACCGTCAGCGAGCTGAGCGAGGAAACGCCGGCCTGGGCGATGCGCTTGAGCAGGACATCGATCAGGGCAAAACCGATCCACACTGCCAGCAGCCAGGGCCACGCGCGCCCGCGCGGTGCGTCGGTCGCCTCGCCGGGGCGGTGCAGGATGGCCGCGATCGCCAGCAGGCCGGTAGCCAGGCCCGCGAGCCGGGTGGCTTCGGCCTGCTCGCCGAACCATAGGAACGCTGCCGCCAGCGACAACAGCAATGACAGCCGCTGCGCGACATCGCTGCGCACGATGCCGGCCACGCGCACCGAGCGGGCCAGCACCAGGAAGATCGAGGGCAGCGCGACCGCCAGCAACAGCAACGCCGGCCATGGCGTCTGCGCGGCGCGCAGCGCGCCCAGCGTGGGATCGAGCAGCCACCATGACAGCAGGGCGGCGACGGCGTAGTTCCAGGTGATCGCCTGGGCGACGTCGAGGCGGCGGCGCGGGGCCAGCTTCAGCAGTACCGAAACCAGGACGCTGCAGAGCACGCTGAGCAGGAGGAAGGGCATGGGCGGGACGCAGCGATGTGCCGGCGCGCATCGGGCCGGCGGACGGGGCGGGTATTATGACGGCATGTCCGAAGTCTCCTTCCCCCTCGAAACCGGCACCTTGCTGCTGGACGGCCCGGCCGGTCCGCTCGAAGTGGCCGTCGACTTGCCCGAGGCCGGCGTTGCGCCGCTGCCGGTGGTGGCGATCGTCTGCCACCCGCTCTCCACCGAGGGCGGCACCATGCACAACAAGGTGGTGACGATGACCGCGCGCGCGCTGCGCGAGCTGGGCATCACCGTGGTGCGCTTCAATTTCCGGGGCGTCGGTGCCTCCGCTGGCCAGTTCGACCATGGCCATGGCGAGCAGGATGACCTGCGCGCGGTGGCCGCTTGGGTACGTGCGCAGCGACCGGAGTCGGCGTTGTGGCTGGCCGGTTTCAGCTTCGGTGCGTTCGTTTCGCTGCGCACGGCTGGCGAACTGCAGCCGCAGGCCCTGGTCTCGATTGCCCCCCCGATCGACCGTGACTGGGACTTCGCGGGCGTCCAGCCGCCGGCGCAGTGGCTGGTGATCCAGGGCGATGCCGACGAGATCGTCGATGCCCAGGCGGTGTACCGCTGGCTGGACACGCTGGATGCCCCGCGCGAACTGGTGCGCATGCCAGACACCAGCCACTTCTTCCATCGCAAGCTGATCGACCTGCGCGGCGCGATCCAGCACGGCGTGCGGCGCTGGCTGCCCGCCACGGTCGGTTGAGGCGGGCGGCGAAGACATGACGGAGCTCACGCCGTCGCAGCGTTACGCCGAGGGCGTGGCGCGTGGCGACTGGAACGACGATCCGGCCCAGCATGCGGCGCTGGCCGAGCTGGACCGCATCCACCTGGCCCTGGTCGACAGCGCGCAGGACGGCTGGCTCGACCGCCTTTCCGCGTTCTGGAAGAAGCCCGAACCGGTGCGTGGGCTGTATTTCTGGGGCGGCGTGGGCCGCGGCAAGACCTTCCTGGTCGACCTGTTCTATGACGGCCTGCCGATCAAGCAGAAGTACCGCACCCACTTCCACCGCTTCATGCGCGGCGTGCACGAGCGCCTGCGTGAACACGCCGGGCAGAGCGACCCGCTGGCGAAGATCGCGCAGGAATGGCGCGAGAACCTGCGCGTGCTGGTGCTGGACGAGTTCTTCGTCACCGACATCGGCGATGCGATGCTGCTGGCGCGCCTGCTGGAGCGCCTGTTCGCGGAGGGCGTGACCCTGGTGACCACGTCCAACACCGCGCCGGAAAACCTCTACGCCAACGGCCTGCAGCGCGAGAGCTTCCTGCCGGCGATCGCGCTGCTGCAGAAATTCTGCGTGGAACTCTATGCCGAGGGCACCGAGGACTACCGGATGCGCGCGCTGACGCGTTCGCCGGTGTACCACGCGCCACTGGATGCCGGGTCGGATGCCTGGCTGTCGCAGCGCTGGAGCGAACTCAGTGGTGGCAGCGCGCCGCATGCCGGCAACATCCAGATCGAGGGTCGCAAGATCCCGGTGCGTGGGCGCGGCAAGAGCATCGCCTGGTTCGACTTCGCCGCCTTGTGCGAAGGCCCGCGTGGCACGGCCGACTACATCGAGATCGCACGCGAGTTCAACACGGTGCTGGTCGGTGGCATCCCGCATTTCGACCGCATGAACGAAGACGCGGCCCGTCGTTTCGTCAACCTGATCGACGAGCTCTACGACCGCCACGTCAACCTGGTCTGCACCGCGATCGACGCCCCGCCGCTGCTCTACAGCGGCCAGCGCCTGGCCGGCGCGTTCGAGCGCACCGCCTCGCGGCTGATCGAGATGCAGAGCACGGAATACCTGTCGACGGCGCACAGGGCATAGGCGTGGTCCAGGCCCCCAGGGTTTGCTGCGCAGGCTTCGGGCCCCACTCCTGCCTTGCTGCCCCCCGCCGGGGCGGCGCAGCCAACGCTACGGCCTGCCCCGCTTTCCGGCAGCGGCGGACACGACGGACGCCAGAGCCAGGGGCTGAACGAATCCAGTCCGGGGTGCCAAAGGTGCTTGCTATTAAATAGCGCGCTATGTAAATTGCGTCCCATGGACAAGTGGCCACCCATCGAAACCACCGCGCTGCTGAAGCTGGACAACCAGCTCTGCTTCTCGCTGTATTCGACCCAGCTGGCCATGAACAAGCTCTACCGCAAGCTGCTCAAGCCGCTCCAGCTCACCTATCCGCAGTACCTGGTGATGCTCGTGCTGTGGGAGCAGGACCAGCAGACCGTGTCGGACATCGGCGAACGCCTGTTCCTGGACTCGGCCACGCTGACCCCGCTGCTCAAGCGGCTGGAATCGGCCGGGTGGGTGTCCCGCCGGCGCGACCTGGCCGACGAGCGCCAGGTCGTGATCGGCCTGACCGATGCCGGTCGCGCGCTGCGCGAACAGGCAGCGGGGATCCCGGCACAGGTCGGATGCGCGGCGGCCTGCAGCCTTGAGGAAGTGCGTTCCCTGCGCCGGCAGCTCGACAGCCTGCGCAGCCATCTGGCCGACGCGGCCGACTGATTCATCGATCAATAAAGTAGCACGCGATTTAATCGTTAACTATCAAACAGGAGCAGCACCCATGGCATCGCCCACCACCGTTCTGTATACCGCCCATGCCACCGCCACCGGCGGCCGCGAAGGCCGCGCCGTGTCCTCGGACCAGGCGCTCGACGTCAAGCTCTCGACCCCGCGTGAACTCGGCGGCGCCGGCGGCGACGGCACCAATCCCGAGCAGATGTTCGCCGCCGGCTACTCGGCCTGCTTCATCGGCGCGATGAAGGCGGTCTCGGCGCGCGAGAAGATCAAGCTGCCGGCCGAACCGACCATCGATGGCAGCGTCGGCATCGGCCAGATCCCCGGCGGATTCGGCCTGGCGGTGGAGCTGAAGATCTCCGTGCCGGGCATGGAGCGCGACGCGCTGCAGTCGCTGGTCGAGCAGGCCCACCAAGTGTGCCCTTACTCGAATGCGACCCGCGGCAACATCGACGTCACCCTGACGCTCGCCTGAGCCCGGCCGCGGCCGTGCCCGACGGGGGCGGCCGCGACATTCCGGCATGCCCGCTGAACGCGGGCGTGCCACCGCCTGCGGATGGCCGGACCCCGACAGGCTTCCGACACCGCGCTGCCGACCATGCAGGCTCCAGACGCTTGGAGCAGACATGAAGATCGGCCAGCTGGCCCGCGCCGTGGGCTGCAACGCGCAAAGCATCCGCCATTACGAATCGCTCGGCCTGCTGCCGCCATCGCGGCGCACCCCGACCGGGCACCGGCGTTACGAACAGGAAGACCTCAACCGCCTGCTGCGGCTGCGCCAGGCGCGCGGCCAGGGGCTGTCGCTGCCGCAGATCCGCGAACTCCTGCTGGCCGACGAGGCCGAACCGGACGTCCGCCCGATGTGAGCATGGACGCCGGATGGCCGGGCCGCGACAATCGTGGCCATGCCATCCGTCCCCATGAAGTCCGGCGCATGAGCGCCGCGTTCGCCTCCGCCGACCTGCTCCTGCTGCCGGGCCTGCTCAACGATGAAGCGCTTTGGTCGGCCCAGGTCGCCGAACTCGGCGGCGAGGTGCGCTGCCACGTCGGTGACCTGACCACCGCCGACACCCTCGAAGGCGTTGCCGATGCGGTACTCGCGCAGGCGCCACCGCGTTTCGCGCTGGCGGGATTTTCCCTTGGCGGCTACGTGGCGCAGCAGATCCTGCGGGTGGCGCCGGAACGGGTGCAGCGGCTGGCCCTGCTGGACACCTCGATCCGTGCCGATACGCCCCAGCGCAGCGTCCAGCGTGAGGCGCTGGCGCGTGGCGCGGGTGTCCCGGGCACCTTCCATGGCTTCGGCGAGAAGCTGATGCGCAGCTACGTCGCGCCTTCGCGGTTGCAGGACCACGCCCTGCTGGAACACATCCGCGCGATGACCTCGCGCCTGGGCCCGCAGGTCTTCGCCCGCCAGAGCCTGCTGGAACGCCGCGATGGCGACGATGTCCTGCGCGCCTGGGATGGGCGGCCGCTGCTGCTGCTGTGCGGCGCCGACGATGCGATCACCCCACCGGCGCTGCATCGCGAAATGCTGGCGCTGGTCCCGACGGCGCGTTACGTGGAGATCCCCGACTGCGGGCACCTGTCGCCGCTGGAACGGCCGCAGGCCGTCAGTGACGCGCTGCGGGCGTGGCTGGCCGCCTAGTTCAGGGCTGGGCGTCGGGCGCGCGGGCGACCTGGCGGTCGGCCGCGTGGGCATCGTCGTCGCCGTCATGCGGCGAGGGCACCAGCAGCTCCAGAGGCGCACCCTGGTAGCGCAGGTCGAGCTGCTGCTGCAACGCATGCAGCGCGGTGACCTGGTCGCATAGCGAGCGGGCGCGCTGCTCCAGCTGCTGGCCGCGCGCCTCCATGCGGGCATCCATGTCCTTCTCGAGCTCGTCGCTGCGGCGTTCCATTTCCCCGGCGCGGCCAGTGAACACCGTCCACAGCACGCCGCGGGTCAGGCTGTCGGCCATGTCCTCGGCGGCGCGCTCGACATTGGCCTCGAACTCGGTGTCGAAGCGCTGCTGGTCCCAGCGGCCCTTGCCGAGCGAGTCATCGATCTGGGCGAGGGCCTGGCGGCGGTAGCGCTCGACGTCACGCGCCTTGGCCTTGCTGCCGCTCATGACGTGGACCACGCCGGCGAGCGCGTCGAAGGCGATGTCCACCGCGTCGCGGGCGATGCCGGCCACTGCCGGCAGGAGATCGCGCGTCATCGCTTCCATGCGGCGCAGGCGCTGCGCATCGTCACGGCTGACCGCCTGTGCCTGGTCGTCGATGCTGATGGCACCGTCGTGGATGTGCACCTGCCGCGGCCGTGCATCGTTGCGCTGCAGCCATACGCCGTCATCGGCGATGCGCAGGTCGTAAGGCGTGCTGAAGTCGCACTGGCGGGATGAAAGATGGGGCTTGGCGGGTTCGGCCTGGGCCAGGCCGCTGGCCAGCAGGGCCAGGATGAACAGCAGGCCCGGCCATCTTGGGGACAGACGTTGCATGTCGGCGCGCTCGCGGGGAAGGCAACGTGAGCTTCGTCCCGGCGGGCGGGGCGCGCATGTGTGGGAAGTCACCATGCCGCTGTTCATCGGGGTGGCAGCAGTGTGGGCGCATCATGGCCGCCGTTTTCCCCCGATGCCGACGCCGGCATCACCGGGCCCTAACGGCCGGAAGGCGCAATATGCTGCAAAGCAACATGGCAGGAACCAGAGATGTTCGACCCCCGCGTGCAACAGGTCGATGAGGCGCTTGGCGCCCTGGTGGGCGAGGCCGAAGCCCAGGCCGCACTGTGGGACTGGGCCTGCCGGGAAATGCTCCACGAGACCCAGGCCGGCATGCACCAGCTCTCATGCCGTGCCGGCATCGCCGAGTCCGTCGCCGATGCCTGGCGTGCGCCGGTCGATGTGATCGAGCCGGCGCGGCCGTTCCTGCCACGGGCGGTATTCGTCGATGCCCGCCTGCCGCAGGTGCTGGACGGCCTCGACGACGCCGGAGATTCCGGTACCCGGGCGACGCTGTGGCGCGCCCGCTATGCGGCGATGATCGGTGCCACCCTGCAGGGCATGCGCGCGATCGCCGGCAAGTACCGGATCCAGGCCGACGCGCCGGCCGGCTGAGCGCTGGCAGCTCAGTCCCAGGCGGGGGCGATGCCTTCCGGGCTGGCCAGGCGGTGGCCGCGGTCCAGGGTGGCGATGCGGGCCATGTCGGCGTCATCCAGCTGCAGCGTGCGTGCCTGCAGGTTGCTTTCCAGGTTGGCGCGCCGCGTCGAGGACGGAATCACCGAATAGCCCAGCCGCAGCGCCCAGGCCAGCGCGACCTGCGCAGGCGTGGCGCCATGCCGCGCCGCGATCCCGGCGATGACCGGATCCTTGAGGACCTCGCCGTAGGCCAGGGTCATGTACGAGGTCGCGTGGATGCCGTGCTCGCGCAGGTAGCCGGTGAGCTTGCCGTTCTGCAGGTAGGGGCTGATCTCGATCTGGTTGGTGGCGATGGCTTCGGCGCCACCGAGGTGGCCGATCGCCTGGCGGACCAGGTCGATGGTGAAATTGGACACGCCGATCTCGCCGGTCAGGCCTTCGGCCTTGGCCTGGGCGAGTGCGCCGAGGTATTCGGCCATCGGCACTTCATCGTTGGGCGAGGGCCAGTGGATCAGGGTGAGGTCGATGCGCTCGGTGCGCAGCTTGCGCAGGCTTTCGCGCAGGCTGGCGAGCAGTTCGTCGTGGCGGAAGTTGGCGATCCAGATCTTGGTCGTCAGGTACAGGTCTTCGCGCGGCACGCCGGATTCGGCGATGGCCTGGCCGATCTCGGCCTCGTTGCCATAGATCTGCGCGGTATCGATGGCGCGATAGCCCAGCGACAGCGCGTCGCGCACCGAGTCGATCACGGTCTGGCCCTTGAGGCGGAAGGTGCCGAGGCCGAAGGCGGGGACGGTCATGGGGGAAACTCCTTGGAAGGCGGGGAAGGTTAGGCCGCGCCACGTGAGCGCGGCGGCATGCGATCAGTGCGCGGGGACGGTGGCGGCGGTGGCTTCGTCGACGCCGTCGCGGCGGTCCAGGCGACCGCCGAGCACGGTCAGGCCGAACGCGCCCAGCACCACCAGCGCACCGATCCACGGCGTGTGGCGCAGGCCGATGTGTTCGACCACCAGCCCGCCCAGCGACGAGCCCAGCGCGATGCCGAGGTTGAACGCGGCGATGTTCAGGCCCGATGCGACGTCGACCGCGCGCGGGGTGAAGCGCTGCGCCTGCTTGACCACGTAGACCTGCAGGCCAGGCACGTTGCCGAAGGCCACCGCACCCCAGGCCAGCACGGTCAGCAGCACCAGCCAGTGGTGGTCCAGGGTAAAGGCCAGCACGAGCATCACCAGTGCCAGCAGCGCGAACACGATCTTCAGCGCCGGGACCGGCCCGAGGCGATCGGCCAGGCGGCCACCCCACAGGTTGCCGACCGCCACCGAGACGCCGTACAGCAGCAGCACGCCGCCGACCGCGTTGGCCGACCAGCCGCTGAGTTCCTGCAGGATCGGCGCCAGGTAGGTGAAGGCCAGGAAGGAGCCGCCGTAGCCGAGCGCGGTCATCGCGTAGACCAGCAGCAGGCGCGGCTGCGCCAGCACGCCCAGCTGCTGGCGGAACGTCGCCGGCTCGCTGTGGTGGACGTCGCGCGGCACGAACAGCGCGCTGCCAGCGAGGGCGACCACGCCGAGCCCGGCCACCGCCAGGAAGGTCGCGCGCCAGCCCAGGTGCTGGCCGATGAAGGTACCCAGCGGCACGCCGGTGACCAGCGCCACGGTCAGGCCGGTGAACATGATCGCGATCGCGCTGGCGGCCTTGTCCTTGGGCACCACCGAGGTGGCGATGATCGAGCCGATCGAGAAGAACACGCCATGCGCCAGGCCGGTGAGTACCCGCGCCACGATCAGCGAGCCATAGCCGGGTGACATCCAGGCCACCAGGTTGCCGACGGTGAACAGGGCCATCAGGCCGATCAGCAGCGCCTTGCGCGGCACCCGGCCGGTGAGCGCGGTGAGCACCGGCGCACCGACGGCCACGCCCAGCGCGTACAGGCTGACCAGCAGGCCGGCCGAGGGCAGGCTGACCTGGAGGTCGGCGGCGATGGTGGGGATCAGGCCGACGATCACGAACTCGGTGGTGCCGATGGCGAACGCACCGAGGGTGAGGGCCAGCAGGGCGAGGGGAATGCCACGGGACATGGCGGTAGTCCGGTCGGGAAGAGGTTGCGCAGTCTGCCCCGGGGACTTTTTCCCAAAAAGCCGGTTATCGTCGAAATACTCTTTCCGAAAGCGCAATAATCCAGCCCATGAAGACCACCCTGGACGAGATGCAGGCCTTCCTGGCCGTCATCGACACCGGCTCGATCACCGGTGCGGCCGATGCCCTGGGCCAGACCGTGTCGGCGGTGAGCCGCGCGCTGGGCCGGCTGGAGGAGAAGCTCGGCGTCACCCTGCTGACCCGCACGACCCGTCGGCTGCGGCTGACCGAGGAAGGCGAGGCCTTCCTGGCCCAGGCGCGCGCGATCGTGGCCGCGGTGGAGACGGCGGAGGAACAGATGGCGGCGCGCCGCGAGCGCCCGGCCGGGCGCCTGCGCATCGATGCGGCGACCTCGTTCCTGCTGCACGTGATCGTGCCGCGGGTGGCGGGGTATCGCGCCCGGTATCCGGAGGTGCAGCTCGAACTCAATGGCAACGAGCGCAACATCGACCTGGTCGAGCGCCGCACCGACCTGGCCTTCCGCATCGGCCCGCTGGGCGATTCCTCGCTGCATGCGCGGCCGGTCGGCCGCAGCCGCCTGCGCGTGCTCGCCAGCCCGGAGTACCTTGCCCGCCACGGCACCCCTGGCGATGTCGCCGCGCTGCGCCAGCACGCGCTGATCGGCTTCCAGCAGCCCGAGCCGCTCAAACGCTGGCCGCTGCCGGGCGAGGATGGCGAGCCGCTGTGGGTGGAACCGGCGATCGCGGCGGCCAGTGGCGAGACCCTGCTGCACCTGGCGCGCGCTGGTGCCGGCATCACCTGCCTGTCCGATTTCATGACCGCGAGCGACCGCAACGCCGGCACGCTGGTCGAGGTGCTGCCGGCACTTGCCCTGGACATGCGCCAGGCGATCAACGCGGTCTACTACCGCAACACCGCGGTATCGGCGCGGATCACCTCGTTCCTGGATTACCTGGCCGAGTCGCTGGGACCGTCACCTTTCGAAGCGTGACGGTGCCGCGGGCACCGCGGCGTCAGCCGATCGCTTCCGCGCTGGCCGCATCCAGCTGCGCGATGTCATCCGCCGACAGCGACAGGCGCGCCGCACCGAGCAGGTCATGCAGCTGCTCCACGCGGGTGGCGCTGGCGATCGGTGCGACGACGCCGGGCCGGGCCATCAGCCAGGCCAGTGATACCTGCGTCGGCGTGGACGAATGCTTGGCGGCGATGTCGTCCAGCGCGGCGAGGATGCGCAGGCCGCGCGCGTTGAGGTACTGCTTCACCACCGCCTGCCCGCGCGCGCTGCTCTTGGCCGCATCCGCCAGCGTGCGGTACTTGCCGGTGAGGAAGCCGCTGGCCAGCGAGTAATAGCCGATCACTCCTAGCCCATGCTCAGCCACCACCGGCGCCAGCTCGCTTTCGTAGCCGGCGCGGTCGTAGAGGTTGTATTCCGGCTGCAGCGTCTCGTAGCGCGGCAGGCCGTACTGGGCGGAGACCTGCAGTGCGTCGCGCAGGCGGGTTGCGCTGTAATTCGATGCACCGATCGCGCGCACCTTGCCCTGCTCGATCAACCGGCCGAATGCCGCCAGCGTGGCTTCCAGCGGCGTGGCGTCGTCGTCCTCGTGCGCCTGGTACAGGTCGATCACGTCGGTCTGCAGGCGGCGCAACGAATCCTCGGCCGCGGCGACGATGTTCTCCGGCGACAGGCCCGGGCGTTCCTTCCACTTGCCGACCTTGGTGGCGATCAGCAGCTTGTCGCGCCTGCCGCCCTGCTTGAGCCAACGCCCGATGATCGTTTCCGACTCACCACCCTGGTTGCCGGGCACCCAGGCCGAATAGGCATCGGCGGTATCGACCAGGTTGAAGCCGGCCTCGACGAAGGCGTCGAGCAGCGCGAACGAGGCGCGCTCGTCGGCGCTCCAGCCGAATACGTTTCCGCCGAAAGCAATCGGCTGGGCCTGCAGGCCGGAACGGCCGAGTGGGCGCGGTGGGGTCATGGGCTGCGGCTCCGCTGGGCGTGGCTGCACAGGATAGATGCCCTTGTCGCCCCAAGGTGTGACACGCGCATGCATGCAGCGTTGCGGAATTGCAAAGATCCTCGCGGCGAAGGGCGTGCAGGCACGCCGTGCTAGGCTCGCGGCCACCAGAGAACGGAGTATCCGCATGTCTGCTCATAAGCTCATGACCGCCTGTGCGATCGCCCTGTCGCTCGCGTTGGCGATGCCCGCCGCGCAGGCCTTCAAGCCGGCCGACAGCGCCAGCCTGCCGGCGCCCGACGCCCGGCTGCAGGCCGCGCTCGACGGCAACTGGCGCACCCCGGCCTACGTCAAGCGCGACGTCTGGCGCCATCCCGGCCAGACGCTCGCCTTCTTCGGCATCAAGCCCGAGCAGACGGTGATCGAGATCACCCCTGGTGGCGGCTGGTACGCCGAGATTCTCGCGCCCTACCTGTACGCCGATGGCCATTACGTGGCCGCGGTGGTCGATCCGTCGAAGGTCGCCGAAGGCCCGGGTCGCGACTACCAGCAGCGCAACCGCGACACCCTGCAGCAGAAATTCGCCGCCAGCCCGTCGCAGTACGGCCACGCCGCCGTGGTGGCCTACGACCCGGTCGCGCCGGTGCTCGGCCCGGCCAACTCGGCCGACATGGTCGTGACCTTCCGCAACGTCCACAACTGGCGCAGCGCCGGCCAGGCCGAGGGGATGTTCAAGGCGTTCCACGCGGTGCTCAAGCCCGGCGGCGTGCTGGGCGTGGTCGAGCATCGCGCCAAGGCAGACGTGCCGGCCGACGACAAGAGCGGCTACGTGGGCGAAGCGCAGGTGATCGCGTTGGCCGAGGCGGCCGGCTTCAAGCTCGCCGGCAAGAGCGCGCTGAATGCCAACCCGCGCGATACCAAGGACTACCCGAACGGCGTGTGGACTTTGCCACCGACCAACCAGCACGACGCTGCCGACGATGCCAGGTACCAGGCCATCGGCGAGAGCGACCGGATGACCCTGCGCTTCGTGAAGCAGTGAAGCCGGCCAGGTCGCGGGCCACGCCTGGCCCGCGACCACAGGCGCGATAATGGGGCTCCTTCCACGGGCTGCCGGCGCGTGCTGATCGCCTTCAACAAACCTTTCAACGTGCTGTGCCAGTTCACCGACCGCAGTGATCCGCCGCGGCGCACGCTGGCCGGCTTCGGCCTGCCGCCCGATGTCTATGCCGCCGGCCGCCTCGACTACGACAGCGAGGGCCTGCTGCTGCTCACTGACGACGGGCGGCTCGCGCAGCAGTTGACCGATCCCAGGCACAAGGAGGCGAAGACCTACTGGGTGCAGGTCGAAGGCACGCCCACGCAGGCGCAGCTGCAGCAGCTGCGCGACGGCGTGCAGCTCAACGACGGCCCGACGTTGCCGGCCGGCATCGAGGCACTGGTGACCGCGCCGACGTTGTGGGAACGCGACCCGCCGGTGCGTTTCCGCAAGACCGTCCCCGACGCCTGGTTGGCGATCACCCTGCGTGAAGGCCGAAACCGCCAGGTCCGGCGCATGACCGCCGCCGTCGGCCTGCCCACGTTGCGGCTGGTGCGCGTGCGCATGGGATCGCATGCGCTGGAGGCACTGGAACCCGGCCAGTGGCGGGTGATCGATGGCACTGCGGCCGGGCGGCCGGCCAGCAGAAGGCCGGAGGGTCGTCCCCGCGGTTGAGCGGTATGCTCGGCTTCTTCGCATGGAGGCGACGATGCTGCTGAAACGAATCCTGCTTCTGGTGCTGCTGGCCTGGCCCGGTTGGGCATCCGCATGCGGCTGCGCGCTCTATGACTCGATCGAGGATGCGCGCGCGCGGGCCGGCATCGCGGTGGAGGCCCGCATGCTCTCGGTGGTGCGGCGCCACCCGCCGTGGGAAGGGATGGGGCATGGCGCGTTGAGCGAGGTCGAGCAGGTCCGCTGGAGGGTGACCCGCGCGTTCCGGGGTCCCCTCGCCGAAGGCGCCGAGTTCGTGACCAACACCCAGCTTTCCCCGCCGTCCTGCGGCACCCAGGTGACCGGCGAGGTTCGCCCGGGGCATCCCTCCGTGCAGCTGCACCCGGACTGGCAGCTGTTCTTTCCCGGCGAGAAGCCGGGCTCGATCATCAGCTGTTCGCGCAGCGCGCCGCTGCCGGCCGCACCGCAGGCACGTTGACCCGGCCCCTGCGCCGTGCGGAAGTGGCCGCGCCGACACCGCCGCCAGGGGGGAGCCCCCCTTCGGTCAAGGGGCGCCCGCGCAGCGCGTGGCGCTTTCCCGACTGTTGCTATTGGTGGAATTTGCCCCGGCTGCCGATTACGCTTCCGCGATGCGAACCAAGCCCAACGCCCAGCCCAACCAGAGCCTGATCGACGGTATCGCGACCCTGCAGGCGCTGGCGTCTTCGCCGGAGCCGATCGGCTGTCGCGAGCTGGCCCGGCAACTGGGCGCCAACCCGACCCGGGTCAACCGCCTGCTCAAGACCCTGGCCTACCTGGGCATCGCCCGCCAGACCGCGGACCGCAAGTACACGCCGGGTCCGGGCATGCACGTGCTGGCGGCGCAGAGCCTGTTCGCCTCGGGCCTGATCCGCCGCGCCATGCCGGTGCTGGAGAGCCTGCGGCGTTTCGGCCACACGGTGGCGATGGGCGTGTTGTGGAACGACAGCGTCAGCTACCTGTTCCATGCCCCGCCGGGCATCGAGGCCGCGCGCGGCCTGGGCCGCATCGGCCTGCTGCCGGCCACCACCAGCGGCATCGGCATCGTGCTGCTTTCGCAACTGGCCGACGAGGACGTGCGCGAGCTGCACGGCGAGCGGCCGATCCCGATGTTCCCCGAGGGCATCGAGCAGCTGCTCGATGCACTGGCGAAGACCCGCGCGCAGGGCTATGCGCGCGTCCATGTCGCCGACGAACGCGACCACCACGTCGTGGCCATCGCGATGGGCGACCCGGTCCATGCCGGCATCGCCATGTCCGGCTGGATTCCCGAAACCGCGACCGCCGAGCTGGTCGCGGCGCTGCGCGAGGCGGCGGCCGAGATCGGCTGAGGCTTTGCCGCAGTGCGGTTTGACATGTTGCTACAATAGCAATACGTTGCGGCCTTCGATGGGGAGGCGGTGACGATGGCCAATCGGGTGTGCGGGTGAGCGGCGGTTCCGGTCGCACGAAGTGGGTGCTGCTGGCCCTGCTGTTCTGCTCGACGGTCATCAACTACCTGGACCGGCAGGCGCTGTCGATCCTGGCGACCACGATCCAGGCCGACCTGGGCATGAGCGACATCGAGTACGCCCGGGTGGTGCAGGTATTCCTGCTCGCCTATGCGGCGGCCTATGTCATGGCAGGGCGCATCACCGATTGGCTGGGCGCGCGGGTCGCGCTGCTGCTGTTCGTGGGCTGGTGGTCGCTGGCCAACATCGCCACCGGCTTCGTGCGCAGCAGCTTCCAGCTGGGCGCGGCGCGTTTCGCGCTGGGGCTGGGCGAGCCGGGCAACTACACCGTCGGCACCAAGGTCGTCTCCGAGCAGTTCCCGCCGCGCCAGCGTGGCCTGGCACTGGGGCTGTATACCGCCGGCGCGATGATCGGCGCGACGCTGGCGCCGCCGCTGATCGGGGGCATCGCGCTGCACTACGGCTGGCGCAGTGCGTTCTGGATCACCGGCGCGGCCGGGCTGGCCTGGCTGCTGGCATGGTGGTGGGCATATCCACGCAGGCAGCCACGGGCACACGATGCCAACACCGCCCCCGCACCGTCGATGAAGGGCGTCTGGGGCAGGCTCGCACGCGATCCGGCGGTGTGGTCGCTGGTGGCCTCGCGGATGGTGGCCGACCCGGTCTGGTACTTCTATCTGTTCTGGTTTCCCAAGTACCTGGGCGACGCGCGCGGGCTCAGCCTGGCGGCCGTGGCTTCGCTGGCGTGGGTGGTCTACGTGGCCGCCGATATCGGCAGCGTGGGTGGCGGGGTGATTTCCGGCGCGCTGGTGCGCCGTGGCATGAACCCGGTGCGCAGCCGCCTGGCGACGATGACCGGCGCGGCGATGCTGGCCCCGGTCGGCATCCTGATCACCCTGCATCCGCCGATGACGCTGCTGCTCACGCTGGCGTGCCTGGTGACGTTCGCGCACCTGGTCTACCAGATCAACCTCACCACGATGGTGGTGGACATCTTCCCGTCGCGCTACATCGCCTCGGTGGCCGGGCTGATCGGCTGCGGCAGTGCGCTGGGCGGCATGCTGTCGGCGCAGGTGGTGGGCATGCTGGTGTCCGATGGATCGTTCGACCGCACCTTCGTGCTGATGGCCTTCCTGCACCCGGTGGCGGTGCTGCTCGCCTGGACGGCGCTGCGGCTGGCCAGGCGGTCACCGATGACGCTGCTGGGCCCGGCTCAGGCCACCGCTTCGGCGTGATCCCAGAAACGGGCGCCGGGCACGGCGCCCAGGCCCGGGCCGCTGGGCAGGTGGTAATGGCCGTCGCGATAGGCCATGTCGGTATCGAGCATTTCCAGCGAGCGCGAGAAGATCGAATGCTGCCACTCGTGGCGCCACAGGCCCTGCACCACGCTGGCCGCGTGCAGGCTGGCGGCCATGAACAGGCCGCCGCCGATGGTGGCGTGCGGCGCGACCTGCACGCCCTGCGCCTGGGCCAGGCGGGCGATGCGCAGGAACTGGGTGATGCCGGTATGGCCCATTTCCGGCTGGATATAGGCCAGCGTGCCGCCAGCCAGTCGCAGGCGTGCTTCGTAGTCGGTATGCCATTCCTCGCCGGCGGCGATCGGCACCGGGCTGTGGCGGCCCAGGCGGGCGAGACCGTCGATGTCCTCGGGCTTGAGCGGCGCCTCGATGAACTTCAGGCCATACGGCGCCAGCCGCGTGGCCATCGCCATCGCCTGCTCGAAGTCGAATTTCCAGTGCAGGTCGACCATCAGTGCCGGGCCGGGGCCGAGGACCTCGCGCAGGCCGGCGACTTCTTCCTCGATGCCTTCATGGCTGACCACGGCGTGGATCTTGAAGGCGTCATGGCCCTGCGCGGCGAAGTCGCGCGCCATTTCCAGCTTGCCCTGCAGCGTGGACGCCGGCAGGCCTGACAGGTAACCCGGCACGGTCTGGCGCTGGCGCTCGCCCAGCAGCGACCACAGCGGCACGCCTCGGGCGCGGGCGCGCAGGTCCCACACCGCGATGTCGAGCGCGGCGATGGTGTCGACGTGGAAGCCGCCGAAGCAGCCGCGCACGCGCATCAGTCCGTACAGATCGTCCCAGATCGCTTCCACGTCCTCGGGCTCGCGCCCGATCAGTTCCGGCGCGAGCAGGTCGTTGATGATCTCGCACACCGCGCGCGGCGCGCAGATGCCATAGGTTTCGCCCCAGCCCACCGCGCCATCGGCGGTGGTGACGCGCACGACCACCGAGCGGTCGGTGGTCGGGTAGATCGTGCCATTGCCCCTGCGCACCAGGTAGCCACGGCTGTTCACCCGCTCGCCCGGGCCCAGCGGGCCCAGGTACGGCGTGGTGCGCGGAATGGTGAGGATGAAGGTTTCGACCTGGGTGATGTGGCTCATGGGGAGATCCTCTGCACCTGGCCCGGCACGCGATCGAGCGGCAGCAGGTCGGCGATGCGCTCCAGCAGGATATCCAGTTCACGCTGGTCGAAGGCATCCAGCGCCGGGCCGGGCGCACGGGTGTGGTCGCTGGCGATCAGGCCACGGCGCAGCAGGATCGCCTTGGTCAGGCGCCAGCGGAATACCGCCTGCATGCTGAGCAGCGGCAGCGTGCGCTCGAACAGTTCGCGCGCGCGCGCCTGGTCGCCCGCTGCCCAGGCCTCGAGCATGGCCACGTGCACCTCGGTGATCTCGCACGCCGGCATCGTGCCGACCGCGCCGCGGCCGAGCTCGTCGAGCACGTAGCGCGCGCCGGCGCCGCCGAACACCGCACGGACGTGCTCGCCGGCGCGCTGCGACAGTGCGGTGATGCGATGGCCCGACGGCATCGTCTCTTCCTTGACGTAGGTGATGCCGGGCACGCGGCTGGCCAGTGCGACCAGCTCATCCACGCCCAGCCCGACGCCCATCGGCGCCGGCGCATTCTGCAGCATCACTTCCACGCCGGATTCGGCATGCAGCCGCTCGAAGAACCCGGCCATCGCCGTCGGGTCGCCGGCGTGCTGCTGCGGCGTGAGCACCATGGCCGCAGCAGCACCCGCCTGGCCGCCTGCCCGCGCGAAGGCGATCGCATCTTCCACGTTCCTGGCGCTGGCGCCGACGATCAGCGGCACGCGGCCACGGTTCCACTGGCCCAGCCGTGCGGTCAGGTGGAGGCGCTCCTCGCCGGTGAGCATGTCGTACTCGCTGGCTAGGCCGGGAAACACCACGCCGGCCGCCCCGGCGCCGATCAGGTACTCGAACACGTTCGCCATGCCGGCTTCGTCGATCGTGCCGTCGGCGTGGAAGATCGTCGGGAGGATGGGGAAGACGCCTTGCAGGTCGGCCATGTCGCCGGGGTCCTTTTGGTTGAATGTGCCTTTCTAAGCAACAGTTTGATGGGGAAGTGGGGGGCGGGAAATCGCCTGTGCCACTTTTTACGTTGCGCTGCAGCGTGCGCGCCGAAACGATATTGCTATATTAGCTACACGACTGCCAAGTCGCAGCGCAGCAGTACCGACGGAATTCACGCTGGATCGAAGCGGATGGATCACGGGGCAGGCAGGGGGAGGGCGCGCATCGATGCCGCCCGTGCCGCCACCGGCGACCGGCGCTTCGGTTCCCACCTTGGGAGAGGGCCCAACGCATGCATGGTTTTCGACGTTCCACCTTGTTCACCACCCTGGGCGCCTGCCTGCTGGCGCCCCTGGCCGTCTCGGCACAGACCGCCTCCGAACCGGCCGTGGCGCCGGCGCCGGCCGCCGACGGCAAGTCCGCGGCGACCACGCTCGACGCGGTCACCGTGACCGGCATCCGCGGCAGCCTGGAGGCCTCGCGCGACATCAAGCGCGATTCGCCGCAGATCGTCGATGCGATCGTCGCCGACGACATCGGCAAGCTGCCCGACAGCAATGTCGCCGAATCACTTTCGCGCGTGGCCGGTGTGCAGCTGGAACGCGGCATGGGCGAGGGCAGCGACATCCTCGTGCGCGGCATGAAGGAGAACGTACTGCTGTACAACGGTCGCCAGATCGTCGATGCCACCGGTCGCGGCGGCAATGGCCTGGACCAGCTCTCCACTTCCACCTACGGCCTGCTGTCGCTGGTGCCATCGGAGTTGATCTCGCGCCTGACGGTGACCAAGCTGGCTGGCGCCGACCAGATCGCCGGCGGCCTTGGCGGCATCGTCGACATCCAGACCCGCCAGCCGTTGTACGGTGACAGCGAGCAGAACGTGGTCAGCCTCGCCGGCACCTACGACGAGCTGTCCGATTCCTGGGGCCAGAACGCCTTCGCGCTGTTATCCACGCGCACCGACGACCGCCGCTTCGGCGCGCTGGTGTCGGCGACCTACAGCAAGCGCGAAGTGGTGCAGCAGGGCCTGGACACGTTCTCCGGCTATTCGCGCTTCACCGATCCCGCCAGCCCGGGCGTGACCCGCTTCGGCAGCACCGACATGCGCGCCCAGAACATCGACGATGACCGCGACAAGGTCGGTGCCAGCGTGGTGCTGCAGTGGCGCCCGGTGGACGGCGTGGAAATCACCTCCGACACCTTCTACTCGCGCCAGGACGCCAAGCGCGACCGCTACTGGATCGCCTTCAACCCGTCCGCCGGCCTGAGCAACGCGGTGTACTCGGACCACGACATCCTGCTGGCCGGCCGCTCCACCGGCACGGTGCTGCTCAACAGCGAGGTGGCCGACATCGACTCGGACATCTTCTCCACCGCGCTGAGCGCCAAGTTCCGTATCGGCGAACAGCTGGACGGCTCGGTCGAAGCCGACTACGGCAAATCCACCGCGCGTTACGACCAGCACTACATGCGGCTGGCGCCGATGGCGGGCCTGACTTCGGTCACCGACTTCGACCTGCGCAGCGGCAACTTCGGCAGCTTCAACGTCAGCGGCGTCGACGTGACCGATCCGTCGCAGTGGCGCATGACGATCATGTTCGACAACGACTGGCGTGCCGAGACCGACAACAAGACCCTGCGCACCGACTGGAGCTGGGCATTCAACGACGGCCCGCTGAGCTCGCTGGACTTCGGTGCGCGCTTCAACCGGCTGGAAAGCCTGCAGGATCCGCTGCGCGCCGACATCCGCCCCGCAGGCGGCATCCCGGTCACGCGCATGGGCAACTACATCCGCCTGTACAGCAACTTCGACTTCCTCCCGGGCGAGTTCGCCGGCCTGCCGCGCGAATACCTGGGTGCCTACCGCGGCGCGTTCGGCGGCTGCGGCACGTTCACCGACATCCCCGAGATCTCGCAGAACGCGCAGTGCCTGAACCCTGGCAGCAGCGTCCTGGCCTACGGCTCCACCTTCAGCGTGGACGAGGACTTCACCGAGGCCTACGCCAAGCTCAACTGGGATGCCGAAGTCGGCCAGATGGGCCTGGCCGGCAATGTCGGCGTGCGCTTCCTGCGCCGCGACCTGGATTCACGCGGCAACGTGCTCGGCGGCACCGGCAGCGTGACGCCGTCGGTCTTCACCCGGCGCGACGACGAGATCCTGCCCTCGGCCGTGGCCAAGCTGCAGATCACCGATGAGCTGGTGCTGCGCGGCGGCGCCGCCAAGGTGGTGGCCTTCCCCAACACCGAGGACCTGAACAACGGCGTGACGCTCAACAACAACGCGGTGTTCGACGCCAACGGCGTGCAGACCTCCTATGGCACCGGCACCGGTGGCGCGCCCGACCTGGATCCGTTCAAGGCCAACCAGTTCGACCTGTCGCTGGAGTGGTACTACGGTGGCCAGGGCCTGCTGTCGGCCGGCCTGTTCTACAAGGACGTGTCGACCTTCATCGTCCAGCAGCAGAGCGCGGAGACCTACAACAACGTCAACTACCTGGTGCTGCGCAAGATCAACGGCGACAAGGCCAAGGTGAAGGGACTGGAACTGCTCGCGCAGGTGCCGTTCACCGGCATCCTCGATGGCTTCGGCATCGTGACCACGTACACGTATATCGACTCGGAGACGCCGATCACCGACATCACCGGCAATGCGATGACGTTCCCGGGCCTGTCCAAGAACAACGTCAACCTGATCGGCTACTTCGAGCGCGGCCCGTTCGGGGTGCGCCTGGCCTACAACTGGCGTGACAACTACCTGGTTGGATTGTCGAGCGCTGCCACCGGCATCTACAACGACGACTACAAGGACCTGTCGGCCACGCTGAGCTACGATTTCAGCGACCGGTGGTCGCTCAAGCTGGAAGGCAACAACCTGCTGGACAGCGAGCAGCGCACGTTCGACGGCTACGACGAGGGCCTGCGGACCAACGTGGTGTTCGGCCGTTCCTACAAGGCCAGCCTCACCTACCGGTTCTGAAGACGGCGAAAGTGACAGGGAACCCCAGGCGATGAACGAGGCGGCAATGCAGGGACGGGTGGTGCTGGTCAGCGGCGCGGCCAGCGGCATCGGCGCGGCGGTGGTACGGCGACTGCGGGTCGCCGGCGCCAGGGTCGCGGCCTTGGACCGGCAGGTGGTCGAAGGCGCCGATGCGACGGCCCGCGCCGACCTGCGTTCCGGCGAGGAGGTCGCCGAAGCGGTGCGCATGCTGGAGGCCACGCTTGGGCCGATCCAGGCGCTGGTCCACTGTGCGGGCATCTGCCCGCCCGGCGGCACGCTCGATGACGACGATGCGTTGTGGCGCGAGGTGAACGAAGTCAACGTGCTCGGCGCGCTGCGCATGCTGCGCGCGGTGGCGCCGGGCATGCGCGCCCGCGGCGAGGGCGCGATCGTGCTGGTGTCCTCGATCAACGCCCGCTACGCGACGCCGGGCCTGGCTGCCTACGCGGCCTCCAAGGCGGCACTGGAGTCGCTCGCGCGCACCGCCGCGCTGGAGTTCGCCGCCGACGGCGTGCGCGTCAATGTCATCGCGCCGGCCTCGGTCGATACCCCCATGCTCCAGGCCTCCTTCGCCAGGACGGCGGATCCGCTGCAGGCCCGCGCGCGCAACGTGCAGCGCCATCCGCTCGGCCGCCTCGGCACGCCGGAGGACGCCGCGGAACTTGCACTGTTCCTGGTTTCCCCTGCCAGCGGCTGGATCACCGGCGGGATGTTCCCGCTCGACGGCGGCGCCGGAGTCACGCGCCGATGAGGAATGAAGTGGATCACGACATCATCGGCATCAACTGGGGCAGTTCCAATTTCCGCGCGTTCCTGATCGCCAGCGACGGCCGGGTGCGTGATGCGATCGAGCAGCCGCGGGGCGTCGCCGGGCTCGATCGCGCGCAGATGCAGGCCATGGTCGGCGAAGTCGCCGCGCGCTGGCCGCAGGCGGCGCGGATCTATGCCAGCGGCATGATCGGCTCCAACATCGGCTGGAGCGACGCCGGCTATGCCGATTGCCCGACCTCGCTGGCGCAGCTGGCCTCGCGGCTGCACGAGGTCCATATCGGCGAGGTGCCGGTGTCGATCGTGCCGGGACTGGCCTGCCGTCGCCTGGCCGACGATGCGCCGGACATCATGCGTGGCGAGGAAACCGAGCTGCTCGGGCTGATCGCCGCCGGCGCGGTGCCGTGCGATGGGCTGGTCGCGCTGCCCGGCACGCACAGCAAGTGGGTACGGCTGCAGGAGGGCGCGGTGGTGGAATTCATGACCGCGATGTCCGGAGAGATCTTCGACCGGCTGACCGCAGCCGGCCTGCTCGCTTCGGTTGTCGATGGGCCGGCCGGGCAGGGCGCGGCCTTCAGTGCCGGGCTGCGGGCCGGCCACCAGGGCGGGTTGGGACTGGGCACCGCGCTGTTCGGTGCACGTGCGCGGGTGATCCGCGGCGAGCTGGCCCGGCGCGATGGTGCTTCCTACCTGCGTGGCCTGCTGATCGGCGCTGAACTGGCCGACGTGCTGCACCTGTGGCCGGATGCCTTCGACCGGCCGGTGCCACTGGTCGGCGCCGCGCCGGTGTGTGCGTTGTATGCGGCGGCGCTGCACGAACTTGGCGGTGACGCTCGCCAGATTCCCTCCCATGATGCGTCCACGCGCGGCTTCTCCGCATTGGCCGCTGCGCGGCGGCCGGCATGACCGCGCACGCAAAGGCGCTGGACGAAGCCCTGGCGCAGGCACCCCTGGTCGCCATCCTGCGTGGCCTCACCGGCGGTGAGGCGATCGCGATCGTCGAGGCGCTGCATGCGGCTGGCGTGCGCGTGGCCGAAGTCCCGCTCAATTCCCCTGATCCGCTGCCGACCATCGCTGCGCTGGCACGGCATTTCGATGGGCGCATGCTGATCGGCGCGGGAACCGTGCTGGACGTGGCCCAGGTCGCCGCCCTGGCCGCCACCGGCTGCGCGTTCTGCGTGGCCCCCAACAGCGATGCTGCGGTCATCCGCGCGGCGCTCGACCACGGCATGGTGCCGATGCCGGGCTTCTCCACCCCTTCGGAGGCCTTTGCCGCGATCGCCGCCGGTGCACGCCATCTCAAGGCCTTTCCCGCCCACGGCGCCGCGCCGCGGCTGGCCGCGCTGTCGGCGGTGCTGCCCAGGGACGTGCGGATGATCGCCGTCGGCGGCGTCGCCACGCAGGACCTGCCCGCCCTGTGGGATGCCGGCGTCAGCGCGATCGGCGTCGGCTCGGACCTCTACCGGCCCGGGCGCAGCGCGGCGCAGGTCGGCGAACGCGCGCGTGGCTGGCTGCAGGCGCTGGCCCATCGGCCGGTGCCGGCGAGGCTGGCCTGCAATCCGCAGGCGCTGGTCGGTGAGTCGCCGCAGGTGGTGGGCTCACGCGTGCTTTGGCTGGAGCCGACCGCGCCGGCACTGCTGTGCTGGGACGGCCAGGCCTGCACGCGCACGCCGCTGCCGGAGCCGGTGTGGTCGATTGCGGACGTGGGCGGCGACGCGCTGGTCGGCAACGGCGAAACCCACCTGCTGCGGATGACGATCGACGGCCGGATCAGCCCGGGGCCGGAGATCGACGTGGGCGCGGGCTGCCGGCTCAACGACATGACCGTCGATGCGCGCGGTGGCCTGTGGGTCGGTTCGATGCATCGTGGCCTGCTGTCCGGCCGCGGGGCGATCTTCCACGCGCCAGATCCGTCACGGCCGGCCCGGCGCGTCGCCGAGGGCCTGGGCGTGGCCAACGGCATGGTGTTCTCGGCGGACGGCGGCACGTTGTACGTCATCGATACGCTGGCGCGCACCCTGCTCGCCTATCCGGCCGATATCGTCGCCGGCACGCTGGGCGAACCGAAGGTCGTGACGGACTTCCTCGGTGTACCCGGCAAGCCGGATGGGCTGGCGATGTCGCCGCAGGGGCACCTGTGGGTCGCCATGTGGGGCGGCCAGGCGGTGGTGGAGCTGGCGCACAACGGCGCGGTGCTGCGCTCGATCGCGGTCGCCGCACCGCATGTGGGCAGCCTGTGCTTCGCCGACGACGGGCGCCTGTTCATCACGACCGCGCGGGCGCGGCTGGCCCCGGACACGCTGGAGAAATTCCCCGGCTCGGGCGGCCTGTTCGTGGCCACGCCCTGAAAGAAAGACGCCGCGACCAGGCGCGGCGTTTCCCCGATGCGGGCGCCTGCGCTCAGGCGCCGGCTTCGTCGCTCGAATCCACTTCGCGGCCACGCTGCCGTTGCAGCGCGGCGCGGCGTGCGTTGGCGTTGCCCTGCTGTTCGAGCCGCTCGGCGCTGCCCTCGATGCTGCCATTCAGCTGCGCCTTCTTCTTCTGCTTGCGATAGATCGCGTAGGCGATCAGGCCGACGCCGGCGGCCGCCGCGGCAATCGTCACCGCCGGATTGCGCCGCGCGAACTTGCCTGCGGCCCGCCCGCCGGTCTTCACCGCGCCGATCGCCGCACCGGCTTTGATCCAGTCCATCGCGTGCGGCGCGACCTGGTGCCGCAGGTTGCTCCCGGCCGAGCGCAGGCCGTCGCCGGCGCTGGAAGCCAGGTCGAGCGCACGCTCCAGCGCACGGTCGGTGATCACGGTCAGTCTGCTCATGGTGGGGGAATCCTCTCGGTCTCGGCGTCTTCGGGGGACCAGTGTCCGGGGGCCGACGTATACATGATGTCAGCGCTGCCGGCTGCGCTTCAGGTCCCGCGCGGCTTGGCGCGGTGGGTCGCGGTCGCGCTCCAGGGGTCGTCCGGCCAGGGGTGCTTCGGATAGCGTCCCTTCATTTCCTTGCGCACCTCCGGATAGGTATTGCTCCAGAAGCTGCGCAGGTCCTGGGTGACCTGCAGCGGACGCCCGCCGGGCGAGAGCAGGTGCAGGGTCAGCGGCACCCGGCCATCGGCGATGCGCGGGGTGTCGGCCAGCCCGAACAGCTCCTGCAGCTTGACCGCCAGCACCGGCGGTGCCGGCGTGCCGTCATGGTCGAGCGCGTACTCGATGCGCCGCTCCATCCCCGAGGGCACGGTGATGCGGGTTGGTGCGTGCCGGTCCACCTGCTGGCGAAGTGGCCACGGCAGCGGCGATCTGAGGGCCTCCCCCAGTTCCTCCTCGGTGAGCGCGTCCAGTCGCCGCTTACCGGCGAAAGCCGGCTTGAGCCAATCGTCCAGCGACGCCAGCAGCGATTCGTCGCCGACGTCGGGCAGCTCAAGTTCGGGCATCCAGTGCCGCAGCGACTGGTTGCGCGCCTGCCATTGCCGCAGGCCTTCGGTCCACGGCAGCGCCTCCAGACCCAGTTCGCGCACGGCGTCGGTCAGCGCACTGGCGGCGCGGGCCGGATCGACGCTGCCAGCCGGCCGGCTGTCGAGCACGATGCGGTCGAAGCGGGTCTCGCGCAGCGGCACCAGGGCGCGGCGCGCGGCATCCCAGCGCACCACGTCCTCCTGCACGAAGCGGTCGGGAAACTCACGGCGCAGCCAGTCCTCGTCCACCGGTGCGGCACGCAGCAACAGGGCATCCTTGGCCTCGAACCGCAGTTCGCTGGCGACCAGCCATGGCTCGCCGCGCAGGTCGCTGTGGTCGAACAGCCGCGCGCTGCGGCCGTTGGCCAGCAGGTAGCGCAGCGGGTCGGTGGGATGGCGCGTGGCGATGCGATCGGGGAAGGCATGGGCGAGCAGGTCGCCGAGTTCGTGGGCCTCGATGTCGCCCGGTGGCGTCGCCTCGCAGCGCAGCCGCCGCCGCCACTGTTTGGCGGCCGTGTCGATGGTCGCCAGTGCGCCACGGTTGGCGTCCGGCGGTACGCGTCCGTGGCGGAACGCGGCGAGTGCGCGCCAGCGGGTAGCCAGCGCATCGCCGCCCTGGCGCAGTGGATCGCGCGCCTCCAGCAGGGCGGCGAGGTCGCAGGCCAGTGCCAGGGCGCGCGAACCCCCCGCCCGCAGCAGCATCGCCGCCAGTCGCGGATGGGTGCCGATCGCCAGCATGCGGCGACCCAGCGCGGTGATCGTGCCGTCGTTGCTGAGCGCGCCCAGCCGCCGCAGCAGCTCGCGCGCGGCGGCCAGCGCGCCGGACGGCGGCGGGTCGACGAAGCGCAGCGCATCACTGCCCCAGGCCGCCAGTTCCAGCGCCAGCGAAGCCAGTTCGACCTGGCCGATCTCCGCCCGCCGTTGGGCCTCCAGGCGCTGCGATTGCGGCCATAGGCGATAGGCCCAACCGTCGGCGACGCGACCGGCACGTCCGGCGCGCTGGTCGGCGGAGGCCTGCGAGATGGCAGTGGCTTCCAATCGCGAGAAGCCGCTGTTGGGATCGTAGGCCGGCTCGCGCGCCAGCCCGGCGTCCACTACCACGCGCACGCCCGGCAGGGTGACCGACGACTCGGCGACGTTGGTGGCCAGCACCACGCGGCGTTGGCCAGCGGGGTCGGGCTGCAGTACGCGCGACTGTTGCTCGAGCGGCAGTTCGCCATGCAGCGGCAGGACCTGCACGCTGGGATCGACCACGCCTTCCAGTGCCGCCTGCACGCGCGCGATCTCGCGCTGGCCGGGCAGGAAGGCGAGCACGTCGCCGGGATGGCTGGCCAGTGCGTGTTCGATCGCGCGCCGCAGCTGTGGTTCCAGCGCCTCGTCGCGGCGGGCGGGAAAATGGCTGATTTCCACCGGGAAGCTGCGGCCCTCGCTGGCCAGCCGCGGCGCGTCGAGGAAGTGGGCCAGGCGCTCGCCGTCCAGCGTGGCCGACATCACCACGATGCGCAGGTCCTCGCGCAGCTGCGACTGCACGTCCAGCGCCAGCGCCAGCCCGAGGTCGCCGGCCAGGTGGCGTTCGTGGAATTCGTCGAACACGATCGCGCCGATGCCTTCCAGCAGCGGATCGTCCTGGATCATCCGGGTCAGGATGCCCTCGGTGACGACTTCGATGCGCGTGCGCGCGCTGGTGCGGTTCTCGAAGCGGATGCGGTAACCGACGCGGCCACCGACCTCCTCGCCGAGCTGGCGTGCCATGAAGGTGGCCGCGCTGCGGGCGGCCACGCGACGCGGTTCGAGCATGATGATGCGGCGATCCCGCAGCCAGGGGGCATCGAGCAGGACCAGCGGCACCTGGGTGGTCTTGCCGGCGCCCGGCGGCGCTTCGAGCACCAGGCGGGGATGCGCGGCCAGGCTGTCGGCGATGCGCGGCAGCAGGGGGGAAATGGGGAAATCGGGGCTTGCCATCGGTGCAAGGATAAAGGGGTCCGGCCGCGCCCGCCGTGCTCGTGGCGCCCATTCGGGCGCCGTTCCCGGGCGGCCGGCCAGCGCCCGGTACAATCGCGTGCTCTTGAAACCTGCCATGACCATGCAACTGATCGACATCGGCGCCAATCTCACCCACGATTCCTTCGACCGCGATCGCGACGCCGTGCTGCAGCGCGCCCGCGACGCCGGGGTGGCCGCGATGGTGGTGACCGGCGCCAGCCGCGAGCACTCGCCGCTGGCGCTGCAGCTGGCGCGGCAGCACCCCGGCTTCCTTTACGCCACCGCCGGGGTGCATCCGCACCACGCGGTCGAATACACCGACGAATGCGATGCCGAGATGCGCGCGCTGCACGCGCATCCGGAAGTGGTCGCGGTGGGCGAATGCGGGCTGGACTACTTCCGTGACTTCTCGCCGCGTCCGGCGCAGCGCAGGGCGTTCGAGCGCCAGCTGCAGATCGCCGCAGAGAACGGCAAGCCGCTGTTCCTGCACCAGCGCGACGCGCATGCCGACTTCCTGGCGATGATGAGGAACTTCGACGGTCGATTGGGTCCGGCGGTGGTGCACTGTTTCACCGGTACCCGCGAGGAGATGTTCGACTACCTCGACCGTGACTGGCACATCGGCATCACCGGCTGGCTGTGCGACGAGCGCCGTGGCGAGCACCTGCGCGAGCTGGTGAAGCACATCCCGGCCGACCGGTTGATGATCGAGACCGACGCTCCCTACCTGCTGCCGCGCACGCTCAAGCCGATGCCGAAGGATCGCCGCAACGAGCCGATGTTCCTGGCGCATATCGTCGAGGAACTGGCGCGCGACCGCGGCGAGGACGTGGCCACCAGCGCGGCGCTCACCACTTCCACCGCGAAGGCCTTCTTCCGCCTGCCTTGAGTCAAGAAGAAAACAACACGCGCACAGCGACGCACGCCTGCCAGGAGCGCCGGCGAAGGGAGATCCGCCATCCGCGTGCTTCAGGCAGCCAGTATTTCCCACCCCTCGGCATCCCCCAGCCGCAGACCCGGCTGGCGCCCGCTCACCGTCAGCCGTACCCCGCGCGCCCAGGGCAGCCGGCGTTGCTCGGGGAACCAGCGTCGTCGGCGTTCGACCACGATCAGCAGCCCATCATGGTCACCGAGCGGCGCGAACGCCTCCGAAGCCGGCGCCAGCGGCCGCGCGTCGAAGTGGTTGCCCAGGCTGCGCGTCACCGTGGCGACATCGGCGCTCGGCAGGCCCACCTCGCTCAGGCACTGGATCTCCGCGCCCCTGAACACGCCGGTGTGGCGTGTGGTATCTCCGAGCGGGCGGCGCGCGATCAGCTCCAGCACCGCGCCGTCGGGGCCGGTGAAGTAGACCGACTCCGACTGCCAGGCGCCGTCGAGCCGGAAGCGGGCCTGGCCCAGCGGATCGCGCAACAGCGGCGTGCGCGCCGCCAGCCAGGCCGCGGCGGCTTCGAAGCGCGCATGTGGCACGTTGAAGGCCAGGTGCACGCAGCCGACCGCATCGGCGGCCGGCACCAGCTCGATGTCGCTCCAGCCGGCGCGGACGCGATGCCCGTGCACCGGCAGGTCGAGCACGTCCCGATAGAAGGCCGCGCTGGCGGCCGGGTCCAGGCTGGGCAGCAGCAGGTGCAGCAGGCGCATGGCATCAGGTCCTTGGAAGGGATGCCCATTGCACAACCTCAACCAAGGTCGAGGTCAAGGTCCTGCCGTGCCGCCTGGGCCAACGCCCACAGGTGGGCGACGACCGGCGCGGCCTCAAGCGTGTCCGGGGGCGTAGCCAGCGCCAACCGGGCCATCGGCACGCGGCCTTCGATCGGCAGGTAGCGCACGCCCGGCAGCTGCACCTGCGCGGTGGAGGAGGGCACCACCGACACGCCGAGCTCGGCGGCGACCAGGTTGACGATCGAGGACATCTGCGGGGCTTCCTGGGTGATCTGCAGGCTGAAGCCGGATTCGCGGCATACGGCGAGGATCTCGTCGTACAGGCTGCTGCCGAAACTGCGTGGGAACAGGATGAACGGTTCTCCGGCCAGCGCGGCCAACGGCGCGGTGTCGCGCGCGGCCAGTGGATGCGCGGCGGGAACGGCGATCAGCATGGGTTCGTCGGGAAAGCGCAGCAGCGCCAGGCCGGCCGGCGGGGCGGTCGGCGCATAGCGGATGAACGCCGCGTCCAGCCGGCCGCCGCCCAGCGCATCCAGCAGGCCGGCGGTGTTGGTTTCCTCCAGCACCAGCTGCACGCGCGGCCACTGCCGGCGGAAATCGCGGATCAGGTGCGGCACCACCGGGTTGAACGCCGCCGAGGCGGTGAAGCCCAGCCGCAACCGTCCGGCCTCGCCGCGGGCGATGCGCCGGGCGGTGTCGGCGGCGCGTTCGACGTCGGCCAGCACGCGGCGTACTTCCACCAGAAAGGCAGCGCCGGCCTCGGTCAGTTCGGCGCCGGCATGGGTGCGCCGGAACAGTGGCGTGCCCAGCTCGCGCTCCAGCGCCTGGATCTGCTGGCTCAACGGTGGCTGGCCGATGCCCAGCCGGGCCGCGGCGCGGGTGAAGTTGGCTTCCTCTGCGACCGCGAGGAAGTAACGCAGGTGGCGGAGTTCCATCATATGTCCTGCATATGGATGCTGCGACTATCATATATTGGACAGGGGGTCTGGACGGACGAACAATGGGGCCCAGTCCCCATCGCTTGCCTCCCGTGACTTCCCCTGCTCCTGCCGCGGCGCTGCCGGGCGACATCCCGACCCCGGCCCTGTTGCGCATCCGCGTGGCCTTGTTCCTTGCCGGCTTCGCCACTTTCTCGCTGCTCTACAGCGTGCAGCCGCTGCTGCCGGAATTCGCCCGCGAGTTCGGCGTCGGGGCCGCGGCCAGTTCGCTGCCGTTGTCGCTGGCAACGGGCGCACTCTCGCTGGCGATCTTCTGTGCCGGCGCGGTGTCCGAGAACCTGGGCCGGCGTGGCCTGATGTTCTGTTCGATCGCGCTGGCGGCGCTTCTCAACCTGGCCGCCGCGTGGTCGCCGCACTGGGGCACGCTGGTTGGCGTACGCATGTTGTCCGGGTTGGCGCTGGGTGGCGTGCCGGCGGTGGCGATGGTCTATCTCGCCGAGGAGCTGCCGGCGGGCCGGCTGGGGGCGGCGACCGGCCTGTACGTGGCCGGCAACGCCTTCGGTGGCATGACCGGGCGCATCGCGATGAGCGTGTTGACCGAGCACTTCGGCTGGCGCACGGCCCTGGGCGCGCTGAGCGTGTTCGACCTGCTGTGCGCGATCGGTTTCGTGCTGCTGCTGCCGCCGTCCCGCCATTTCGTGCGTCGCCATGGCGCCAACCTCGGTTTCCACCTGCGCGCCTGGGGCGGCCATCTGCGCGATCGCCACCTGCCGTGGCTGTTCGCGATCCCCTTCCTGCTGATGGGCTGCTTCGTCAGCGTCTACAACTACGCCGGCTTCCGCCTGGGCGGGCCGGAGTTTGGCCTGAGCCCGAGCCAGATCGGCCTGGTCTTCGCCGCTTATGTGTTCGGCATCGTCAGCTCCTCGGTGGCCGGCGCGGCCTCGGACCGCTTCGGTCGCGGCCCGGTGGTGCTGGCCGGCGTGCTGTGCACGATCGCCGGCCTGCTGCTCACCCTGGCACATGCGCTGCTGCCGGTGGTGGCAGGCATCGTGCTGCTGACGATCGGCTTCTTCGTCGCGCATTCGGCGGCCAGTGCCTGGGTGGGCCGGCTCGGGGGTGCCTACCGCAGCCACGCCGCCTCGTTGTACCTGCTGGCCTACTACGTCGGTTCCAGCCTGATCGGCTCGATCAGCGGCGGCTTCTGGCAGGCGGGTGGCTGGAACGCGCTGGCCGCGTTCTGCTTCGCCCTGCTGCTGCTGGCGCTGGTTGCAGCCCAGGTCCTGCGCCGTGGTGCCGAGGATCCGCGGCCGGCACGCACGGCGGCCCCGGCACACGCTTCCACGTCCGGGGCCTGACGGGCGTGTCCGGCGGGTCGGGCGATGCGCTTCGACCGATTGCCCGGATCGAACTCAAGGCCATGCATGAATCCGGGGCGCTGCTTGCAAGCGCCGCATCCGCCACCATCTGCAAGGCATGAGCACTCCCGCCGCCCTGCGCGAATTCGTCGAACGCCACTCCCGCCTGTTCGTGCTGACCGGCGCCGGTTGCAGCACCGCCTCGGGCATCCCCGATTACCGCGACGCCGATGGCGGCTGGAAACGTGCGCAGCCGGTGACCTACCAGGCCTTCATGGGCGAGGCGGCCACGCGCCGGCGTTACTGGGCGCGCAGCCTGGTCGGCTGGCGGCACTTCGGGCAGGCGCGTCCCAATGGCACCCACCATGCCCTGGCCCTGCTCGAGCAGCGTGGCGGGATCGAACTGCTGCTGACCCAGAACGTCGATGGCCTGCACCAGGCCGCCGGCAGCCGCGCGGTGGTCGACCTGCACGGCCGGCTCGACCAGGTCCGCTGCATGGGCTGTGAAATGCGCCTGCCGCGTGCGGAATTCCAAAGCGCGCTGGAGGCGGCCAACCCCGGCTGGACGGAGCTGCAGGCCGATATCGCCCCGGATGGCGACGCCGACCTGGAAGCCTTTTCCTTCAGCGGATTCGTCGTGCCGGACTGCCCGCATTGTGGCGGTCTGCTGAAGCCGGACGTGGTGTTCTTCGGCGAAAACGTGCCGCGCCCGCGCGTGGAGCAGGCCCAGGCCGCGCTGGCGCGTGCCGACGCGGTGCTGGTGGTCGGCTCATCGCTGATGGTCTACTCCGGCTTCCGCTTCGTGCAGGCCGCCGCGCGCGCCGGGCTGCCGGTGGCGGCACTGAACCGCGGGCGCACTCGGGCCGACGACCTGCTGGCGCTGAAGGTCGAGCACGACTGTGCCGAGGCGCTGGCCTTCCTCGACGGAGCACCCCTGCGGGCGTGAATCGCGGGCGCGCCGGCGCGTGCGCGAACGCAGTGATCCAGCGGCGCGGTTGATCCCGGTGGCACGTGGCGATGCAATGGCAGGCCTGTACGCCGCGCGTCCGCGGCCCGTCACCGGGATTCCCTTGAGCAAGCTCTTCTCACCGCTGGCGCTGGGTCCGCTCAGCCTCGACAACCGCATCATCATCGCGCCGATGTGCCAGTACTCGGCACAGGATGGCCGCGCCAACGACTGGCATCGCATCCACCTCGGCACGCTGTCGCAGTCCGGCGCCGGGCTGCTGATCCTGGAAGCGGCCGCGGTCGAGCCGCGGGGTCGCATCACCTATGCCGATCTGGGCCTGTACGACGATGCCACCGAAGCGGCGCTGGCCGAAGTGCTGGCCTCGGTGCGGCGCTGGTCGCCGATGCCGCTGGGCATCCAGCTGGCCCATGCCGGTCGCAAGGCGTCCACGCACAAACCCTGGGATGGCGGCGGCTCGATCCCTGCCGGGGTGCCCGGCGGCTGGACCACGGTGTCCGCCTCCGCGCTGCCGTTCGCCGATCACTCCGTCCCGGAGGCGCTCGACGCCGACGGGATCGAGGGCATCGTCGAGGCATTCACGGAGGCCGCGCGCCGGGCCGCGCGCCTGGGCCTGGACATGGTCGAGCTGCACGCCGCACACGGCTACCTGCTGCACCAGTTCCTCTCGCCACTGTCCAACCAGCGCCAGGATGCCTACGGTGGTTCGCTGGAAAACCGGATGCGGCTGACACTGCGGGTACTCGATGCGGTGCGCGCCGCGGTGCCCGCGCGGATGGCGGTGGGCGTGCGCATTTCGGCGACCGACTGGGTCGAAGGGGGATGGGACCTGGCGCAGAGCCTCGCGTTGTCGCGCGAACTGCAGGCGCATGGCGCCGCCTACGTGCATGTCTCCAGCGGTGGCCTGGATCCCCGCCAGCAGATCGTCCTGGCACCGGGCTACCAGGTGCCGCTGGCGGAAGCGATCCGGGCGCAGGTGTCGATCCCGGTGATCGCCGTCGGCCTGATCACCGAGCCGGCGCAGGCCGAGGCGCTGCTGGTCGAGGGACGCACCGATGCGATCGCGCTGGCCCGCGGCATCCTCTATGACCCGCGCTGGCCATGGCATGCCGCCGCCGCGCTGGGGGCACGACTCTCCCCGGCGCCGCAGTACTTGCGTTGCGAGCCGCGGCAGGCGCGTGGCCTGTTCGCGCCGCCGGGTGCGTGACAGAAGCATTGGACTGGAGAAACCGGAACAGGGGCTGGCTCGTGGCGATCGGATTCATTGGACTGGGCACCATGGGCACGCCCATGGCCCGCAACCTGCTGCGCGCGGGCCATCGCGTGTGGCTGTGGAACCGCAACGCGGAACGTGCGCACGCGCTGGCCGAGCTGCATGACAACGCGCTCGTCGTCGCCGAGCCGGCGCAGGCGGCCCACGGCCAGGTGCTGTTCTCGATGCTGGCCGAAGATGCGGCGGTGAAGCAGGTCCTGCTGGAACGCGGCGTGCTCGATGCAATGCCGGCCGGTAGCGTGCACGTGAACATGGCGACCCTCTCGGTGGCATTGGCGCGCGAACTGGCGGTGCTGCATGCCGAGCGGGGCGTGTCCTACATCGCCGCACCGGTGCTCGGTCGTGCGGAACTGGCCGAGCGTGGCCAGCTCAACGTGCTGGCGGCCGGCGACGAAGCGGCACTGGCGCGCGTGCAGCCGCTGCTCGACGTGCTCGGCCAGCGCACCTGGCCGTTGGGACGCGAGGCCGCGCAGGCGAACGCGGTGAAGCTGGCCGCCAATTTCTGCATCGCCAGCGCGATCGGCAGCATGGCCGAGGCTGCCGCGATGGTGCAGGGCCATGGCATCGCGCCGCCGCAGCTGCTGGAACTGCTGTCGAGCACGCTGTTCGCCGCCCCGGTCTACCAGGGCTACGGCCGGCTGCTCGCCGAGCGCCGCTACGAACCGGCCGGCTTCACCGCCACGCTGGGTCGCAAGGACGTCGACCTTGCGCTGCAGGCCGCGCAGGCGCGGCACGTGCCGATGCCGCTGGCGGAAGTGCTGCGCACCGCGTTGGACGAGGCGATCGCCGCCGGCGATGGCGGGCGCGACTGGTCGGTGCTGGGTGAGGTGGCGATGCGACGGGCGGGCCTGGCCGCCGGCTAAGTTGCGAGTGCAAGTGTCGCGCGCCGCCGGCTGGGCTGGCTATGATCCGGTGGATGCGCGCCGACTACATCCTCACCCTGTCCTGTCCGGATCGAACCGGGATCGTCTACCGGGTCAGCGGCCTGCTGTTCGAGCTCGGCTGCAACATCCTCGATGCCCAGCAGTTCGGTGACGAGGACAGCGGGCGGTTCTTCCTGCGCGTGCACTTCGATGCCGATGCGGCGCTGGCACCGGAACGCCTGCGCGAAGCGATCGGTCCGCTGGCCACGGACTTCAGCATGGACTGGCGGCTGCATGACGCCCGCCGCCGCGCCCGCCTGCTGGTGCTGGTCAGCCGGCAGGGCCATTGCCTCAACGACCTGCTGTTCCGCGCGCATAGCCGCCAGCTGCCGGTGGAGATCGCCGCGGTGGCTTCCAACCACGACGACTTCGCGCCGCTGGCAGCGTCCTATGGCGTGCCGTTCCACCACCTGCCGGTGCATGCCGGCAACCGCGCCGAGCAGGAGGGCGCGCTGCAGTCACTGGCGGTGGATGCGGGCGCCGACCTGGTCGTGCTCGCGCGCTACATGCAGATCCTGTCGCCGGTGTTGTGCCTGGCCTGGGCCGGGCGCGCGATCAACATCCACCACAGCTTCCTGCCGAGCTTCAAGGGCGCCCATCCCTACCACCAGGCGCACGCGCGTGGGGTCAAGATCATCGGCGCCACCGCGCATTACGTCACGCCGGACCTGGATGAAGGCCCGATCATCGAGCAGGACGTCGCACGCGTGGACCACGCGATGACGCCGCGCGAACTGGTGCGGCTTGGCAGCGACGTGGAATCGCTGGTGCTGGCGCGTGCGGTGCGCCGCCACGTCGAGCACCGGATCCTGCTCAACGGCCACCGCACGGTGGTGTTCCGCTGACCCGCGCCCACGGCACGTCAATGGCGATGCCTGCCGTGGCCAGCGCCGCGCGCGTGCCGGCATCGTTGCCCGGATCGACCGGGCGGGTCAGCTCCCACAGAAAGCGCACCTGGAAGCCCGCCGCGGCAGCATCCTGCGCGCTCCACAGCACGCAGTAATCGCGCGCCAGGCCACAGACGTGGACCTCGGTGATGCCGCGCTCACGCAGCCAGCCCGCGAGCCCGGTGGCCGGGCGCCCGCCGTCGGGACCATGGTTCTCGCGGAATGCGCTGTACGAATCCACCTGCACGTGCGTGCCCTTGCGCAGGACCAGGTCGGCTGGCTGCCAGTCCACGCCAGGATGCAACGCCGCACCCGGCGTCCCCTGCACGCAATGCGCCGGCCATAGCGTCTGCGGATGGCCATGCAGCGTGACCTGCTCGAATACCGCGCGCCCGGCGTGCTGGCTGGCGAACGAGGCGTGCGTTGGCGGGTGCCAGTCCTGGGTGGCGACCACGGTGCCGTAGCGGCGCGTCCGCAGCAGCGCGTCGATCGGCGCCACCAGGGCATCGCCGTCGATGCAGGGCAGCGCGCCACCCGGCATGAAGTCTGCTTGCAGGTCGATCACCAGCAGGGCGGTGTCGGGTGGGAACGGGGACATGGGCAGTGGTCGCGACCTGGGAGCGATAGCGTACGCCGGCGCTGCGCGCCAGTCAGTCGCGTGGATCGGCCGGTGCCGCGTCCTCGTCGTTCTCCAGCTGGTCCTCGCGGCAGGGCGAGGCGATGCTGCGCCCGCGTGCATCGCGGCCACGCGCCTTGGTGGCCAGCGCTTCGTAGCGCTGGCGGATGCGTTCGAGCTGCTGCTCGTCGAGCTCCTCCATGTCCAGCAGCAGGTTGTCGGCGGCACGGGTGGCGCGGATCAGCTCGTCGAGCTTGAGGTGCAGCGCGGCGGTATCGGCGTTCTGCGTGTGCTGGATCAGGAACACCATCAGGAAGGTGATGATGGTGGTGCCGGTGTTGATCACCAGCTGCCAGGTGTCGTTGAAGCCGAACAGCGGTCCGCTCACGCCCCAGACCACCACGATGCCGAGCGCGGCGGCGAACACCCAGGGCGAACCGGCGGCGGCGGACGCCCGCTTGGCCAGGGTGTTGAACAGCTTGCGGATGTGCATGGCCGCCTCCGGGCGACGCCGCCGGCACCCACCGGCAGCGGCACTGTGGCCGTGCCGGGATCGACGCGGCGTCAAGGCAACGTCGCCGGGTTCAGCCCCGGTATGGCCGATCCCGGCGGAGCAGCCGATGCCGCGGCTCAGCCATCGAGCAGTGCGCGGTCGCGCACGGCGCCCTTGTCGGCACTGGTCGCCAGCAGCGCATAGGCCTTCAGCGCGGTGGTGACCTTGCGTTCGCGCGGCGCGGCCGGCTTCCAGCCGAGGCGATCCCGCTCCAGGCGGCGCGCGCCGAGCGTGGCCTCGTCGACCAGCAGGTTGATCGCGCGGTTGGGGATGTCGATGAGGATGCGATCGCCGTCGCGTACCAGCCCGATCGTGCCGCCGGCCGCCGCCTCCGGCGAGGCATGGCCGATCGACAGGCCCGAGGTGCCGCCGGAGAACCGGCCGTCGGTGAGCAGGGCGCACTGCTTGCCCAGGCCCTTGGACTTCAGGTAACTGGTCGGGTACAGCATTTCCTGCATGCCGGGGCCGCCCTTCGGGCCTTCGTAGCGGATCACCACCACGTCGCCGGCGACCACTTCGTCGGCGAGGATGCCCTTCACCGCGGCGTCCTGGCTCTCGAAGACGCGCGCGCGGCCTTCGAAGACGTGGATGGATTCATCCACGCCCGCGGTCTTGACCACGCAGCCGTCGAGCGCGAGGTTGCCGTACAGCACGGCCAGTCCGCCATCCTTCGAGTAGGCGTTGGGGACGTCGCGGATGCAGCCCTGCGCGCGGTCCAGGTCGAGCGAGGGCCAGCGCGTGGCCTGGCTGAAGGCGACCTGGGTCGGGATGCCGGCCGGGCCGGCGCGATAGAACGTGTGCAGCGCGTCGTCGTCGCGATCGCTGATGCTCCATTGCGCGATCGCCTCGCCCAGCGTCTTCGCATGCACGGTCGAAACCCCGGTATGCAGCAGGCCGCCGCGGGCCAGCTCGGCCAGGATCGCCATGATCCCGCCGGCGCGGTGCACGTCTTCGATATGGTACTTCTGGGTGTTCGGCGCCACCTTGCACAGCTGCGGCACGCGCCGCGACAGGCGGTCGATGTCGCGCATGGTGAACGCCACCTCGGCCTCCTGCGCGGCTGCGAGCAGGTGCAGGATCGTGTTGGTCGAGCCGCCCATGGCGATGTCCAGCGTCATCGCGTTCTCGAATGCCTCGAACGTGGCGATGCCGCGCGGCAGCACGCTGGCGTCTTCGCCGCCATACCAGCGGTGGCACAGCTCCACCGCGATGCGGCCGGCGCGCCTGAACAGCTGTTCGCGGTCGGCATGGGTGGCCAGGGTGGTGCCGTTGCCGGGCAGCGACAGGCCGAGCGCCTCGGTCAGGCAGTTCATCGAGTTGGCGGTGAACATGCCCGAGCACGAACCGCAGGTCGGGCAGGCGCTGCGTTCCACCGCGGCGACCTGCTCGTCGGTGGCGGACGCGTCGGCGGCCATGACCATCGCATCGATCAGGTCGAGCTTGTGGTCGGCCAGGCGGGTCTTGCCGGCTTCCATCGGGCCGCCGGAGACGAACACCACCGGGATGTTCAGGCGCAGCGCGGCCATCAGCATGCCGGGGGTGATCTTGTCGCAGTTGGAGATGCATACCAGCGCATCGGCACAGTGTGCATTGACCATGTACTCGACCGCGTCGGCGATGATCTCGCGACTCGGCAGCGAATACAGCATGCCGTCGTGGCCCATCGCGATGCCGTCGTCCACGGCGATCGTGTTGAACTCCTTGGCGACGCCGCCGACCTGCTCGATCTCGCGCGCGACCAGCTGGCCGAGGTCCTTGAGGTGGACATGGCCGGGCACGAACTGGGTGAACGAGTTGGCGATGGCGACGATCGGCTTGTGGAAGTCGTCGTCCTTCATGCCGGTGGCGCGCCACAGCGCGCGGGCGCCGGCCATGTTGCGACCGGCGGTGGAGGTGCGGGAGCGGTATTCGGGCATGCGGGCAGGGCTGGCGTGGTGCGGATGCTGTTTTCCGTTATACGGCATTCGCTTTGTTGCCTCTGTAACCGTGCGGCAGGCACCGCCTCGCACGGGCTGCGTGCCCAAGGTCGTGCTTCGCAGAACCTGCACCCTGGCGCAGGCGCGCCTATCCCCCGAGGCTTCGCCGCATCCCCTGAAAAGGAGGCTTTCCCCGCCGTCCGTCGGCGGACGGCACGAGTGCCGGATCCATGCCGCCGGAAGTCAGCGGCCGGGTATTTCCGGCATCGTCGACGAGCAGTGTCGTGGCCAGCGTGAACAGCTTCATGGCTACTTTCACCGCAGGCCCCCGGTTATCGGCGAAACTGCGCCGGTCCTGTCGTGTCCGCCGATTCCCATGCTTTGCCGAAACCGGTGTGGCGCCTGCTGCATCGCGCCGTCGATCACCTCGCCCCTGCCCGGGATGCCGCACGGCAAGCCGGCTGGCGTGCCTTGCGTGCAGCTGGATGCGGACATGCGCTGCCGGGCGTTCGGGACCCCGGAGCGTCCGGGCTTCTGCGGCAGCCTCAAGCCAGCCGCCGACATGTGCGGCGGCAGCCGGGCGGAGGCGATGTCCCTGCTGGCCGTGCTGGAGGAGGCCACGCGGCCCTGAGCCGGGTGGCTCAGCCGGCCAGGTACTTGTCCTTCAACCGCACGTAGTGCGCGGCCGAGTATTCCAGGCTCTCGATTTCCTTGTCGGTCAGCCTGCGCGCGAAGCGTGCGGGGTTGCCCAGCCACAGTTCGGCCTCGCCGACCTGCTTGCCCGGACCGACCACCGCGCCGGCGCCGACGAAGCCATGGCGGCCGACCGAGGCGCCATCGAGGATGCAGGCGCCCATGCCGATCAGGCTGAAATCGCCGATCGTGCAGGCATGGATGATCGTGCCATGGCCCACCGTCACGCCCTCGCCGATCAGGGTCGGATAGCCGCCCTTGTTGTAGGGGCTGTGGTGGCTGACATGGATGATCGTGCCGTCCTGGATGTTGCTGCGCGCGCCGATGCGCACGTGGTTGACGTCGCCGCGGATCACCGTGCCCGGCCAGATCGACACGTCGTCGCCGAGCACGACGTCGCCGATCACCGTGCTGGCCGGATCGACGTAGACGCGCTCGCCGAGCACCGGCAGCTTGCCGTCGAAGGGGCGCAGGGGCGTGCTCATGCCGCGCTCGCGCGGCGCGCGCGCTCCAGGTGGACCAGCAGCAGCGAGATCGCCGCCGGGGTCATGCCGGGAATGCGCTGGGCCTGGCCGATGGTGGCCGGCTGCACGCGTTCGAGCTTCTGGGTGACTTCGGCCGACAGCCCGCGCACGCCGCCGTAGTCGAAGCCGGCCGGGATCGCGGTGTGCTCGTGTCGCTGCTGGCGTTCGATCTCCTCGCGCTGGCGATCCAGGTAACCGGCGTACTTCACCCCGATCTCGACCTGCTCGGCGACCTGCGCATCGCCTACGCCCGGGCCCAGCGAGGGCACCTGCATGAGCCTGGCGTAGTCCAGTTCCGGGCGCTTGATCAGGTCCAGTACGTTGGTCTCGCGGCTCAGCGTCACGCCCAGCGCCTGCTCCACTTCGCGGCCCAGGGCATTGCCCGGCGTGGCCCACAGCGCGCCCAGCCGCTGGCGTTCGCGTTCGACCGCCTCCTGCTTGGCGTTGAAGCGCGACCAGCGCGCCTCGTCGACCAGGCCCATCTCGCGGCCGACCGGGGTCAGGCGCGCGTCGGCGTTGTCCTCGCGCAGCTGCAGGCGGTACTCCGCGCGGCTGGTGAACATCCGGTATGGCTCGTTGGTGCCATGGGTGATCAGGTCATCGACCAGCACGCCGAGGTAAGCCTGGTCGCGGCGCGGCGACCACGCCGGCAGCTGGCGCACGTGGCGCGCGGCGTTGAGGCCGGCGAGCAGGCCCTGCGCGGCGGCTTCCTCGTAGCCGGTGGTGCCGTTGATCTGGCCGGCGAAGAACAGGCCGGACACCAGCTTGGTTTCCAGCGAGGGCTTGAGGCCGCGCGGATCGAAGAAGTCGTACTCGATCGCATAGCCCGGCCGCGTGATGTGCGCCTGCTCGAAGCCACGGATCGAGCGCACCAGCGCCAGCTGCACGTCGAACGGCAGCGAGGTGGAGATGCCGTTGGGGTAGATCTCGGTGACGTCCAGGCCCTCGGGCTCGACGAAGATCTGGTGGCTGTCCTTCTCGGCGAAGCGCACCACCTTGTCCTCGATCGACGGGCAGTAGCGCGGGCCGATGCCTTCGATCTGGCCGCTGTACAGCGGCGAGCGGTGCAGCGCGCCGCGGATGATCTCGTGCGTCTTCGCGGTGGTGTGGGTGATCCAGCAGCTGACCTGGCGCGGATGCTCGTCCACCGAGCCGATGAAGGACATCACCGGCTGCGGATCATCGCCCGGCTGCTCCTGCATCACCGCATAGTCCAGGGTGCGGCCATCGATGCGCGGCGGCGTGCCGGTCTTCAGCCGGTCGATCGCGAACGGGCGCTCGCGCAGGCGCGCGGCCAGCGTGGTCGCCGGCGGGTCGCCCATGCGGCCGGCGGCGTACTGGGTCGGGCCGACGTGGATCTTGCCGGCCAGGAAGGTGCCGGCGGTCAGCACCACGGCTTCCGCCTCGAAACGCAGGCCGGTCTGGGTGACGACGCCGCGCACGCTGTCGCCCTCGCCCGTGCCGTTCTGGATCAGCAGGTCATCGACCGCGGCCTGGAACACGATCAGGTTGTCCTGCGCCTCGACGATGCGGCGGATCGCGCTGCGGTACAGCGAGCGATCGGCCTGGCAGCGCGTGGCGCGCACCGCCGGACCCTTGGAGGCATTGAGGGTGCGCCACTGGATGCCGGCCTGGTCGGCCGCACGCGCCATCGCGCCGCCCAGCGCATCGATCTCCTTGACCAGGTGGCCCTTGCCGATGCCGCCGATGGCCGGGTTGCAGCTCATCGCTCCCACGGTCTCGATGTTGTGGGTGAGCAGCAGGGTGCGCGCGCCGGTGCGGGCCGAGGCCAATGCGGCTTCGGTGCCGGCATGGCCGCCGCCGATCACGATGACGTCGTAGCGATGGAAGGAATCATTCATGGCAGGGGGCCGTGTGTGGGGCAGGGATGCGGCGGAACCCAGCCGGCATCGGGAGCCAGTGTCGCGGGACCGCCGGGAGGGCGGGCAGGCGGATCTGGTGGCCAGGTCACATTTTACGAAACCGGACCTCAAGTTGGCACGCTTCCTGCGGATAACCCGGTAGCACCCAATCGTGGCAATGCGACACAGGGGCGCAAGGCTGGAATTGGAACAGGGGCCAGCCAGGCGCACGTTGGGGAAGCTCGGGGCCGGTAGTCGGGGGACTGCCGGCCCCATTTTTCATGGGCCCGGCTGACCGTGCGCCCTATCGCATGGCGAAAAGAAAAGCCCCGGCTCGCACCGGGGCTTTCTGCGTTTGGGCGCCGACGTCCGACAGGGCCGGAACAGGGGGGATCCAGATTTCCCTGTCGGACATCGACATTGAAACAGCAGGTGCCTGTAGTTACGTCAGAAAGCGACGCAATGGGTCACCCGTGGCCCTAGCTTGGGGCCAAGCTCCGCTCCGCGCAAGCCCCCTGGACCGGCAACTGTGGCGCCGGTCGCAAACGACTTTTCCCCGTCCCGGCGGTCAGGGTTCGACCTTCTGCACCCGGGGTTGGGCCACCCTCTGGCTCGGGGCCGGACGGCTGACCTCCGGTCGCGGGGGGCGTGCGGTCGGTGGCGGCCGGTTGGGCGGGCGACCGTTCTGCGGCGGGCGCTCACCCTGCGGAGGCCGTCCGTGGGGCGGCCGTCCATCCGGCGGGCGCCCATGGTTGGGCGGCGGCGGACGATGGCCGGGGCGATAAGCCGGTGGGTAGGGTCGGTAATAGCCGCCACCGCCGTAGTAGGGATAGCCATATCCGTACAGGCCGATGCTGGTGCCGTAGTACGGATAACCGTAGTTGTAGTAGCCCGCCGGATAGCGGTACTGGACGCTGGGTGTTCCCCGGTAGTAGCCGGAACTGCCGCCGGAGTAACTGTAAGTGGCGCATCCAGCCAGTCCCGCCAGCGCGACGGCGGCGATCAACAGGCGGAGTTTCATCATCGTTCTCGTCATGGCGGATGAGCTTACTCTCCCCGGCCCGCTTTGAATCCGTCCTTAATTCCTCCGGTATCGCCGCCGGTCGTTGTGGCAACGGCAAGCCGGTGCCGAGGGGTCGCGCCGCGACACCCGGACCGATTGCCGCTCAGGAAGGATCAGTTAACCTTTGCCGATGAGCTTCCAACGCCCGGTCGTGTTCGACGACGTCCTGCAAGCTGCCGTCCGCATCGCGCCCCACGCCGACGTTACGCCGGTGCTGCGTTCGCGGGTTCTCGACGAGCTGTCCGGCGCGCAGCTGCACTTCAAGGCCGAGCACCTGCAGCGCGGCGGTGCCTTCAAGTTCCGGGGTGCCTGCAATGCGGTCTGGGCACTGGACCAGGCCAGCGCCGCGCGCGGCGTGGTGACCCATTCCTCCGGCAACCATGGCGCCGCGCTGGCGCTGGCCGCGCGCACCCGCGGCATCCCCTGCCACGTGGTGGTGCCCGAAGGCGCGGTGGCCGCCAAGCTGGCCAACATCGCCCGCCACGGCGCCACCCTGTGGCGCTGTGCGCCGACCACGGCCGCACGCGAAGCCACCTGCGCGCAGGTCCAGGCACAGACCGGTGCCGTCCTGGTACATCCGTATGCCGACCCCCGGGTGATCGCCGGGCAGGGCACGGCCGCGATGGAGCTGCTCGCCACGGCCGGCCCGCTCGATGTCGTGCTCGTCCCGGTCGGTGGCGGTGGGCTGGGGTCAGGCACGGCCCTGGCCCTGCAAGGCCTGGCGCCTGGCTGCGCGCTGGTCCTGGCCGAGCCCGCCGGCGCGGCCGACACCGCACGTTCGCTCGCCGCTGGCCGTCGCGAGGTGGATTTCGTTCCCGACACGATCTGCGACGGCCTGCGCGCGGCCCTCGGCGCACCGAACTTCGAACTGTTGCGCGACGCCGACGCCCGGGTAGTCACCGTCGACGACAGCCAGGTGGTCGCCGCGATGCGCTTGGCCTGGCAGGTGCTCAAGCAGGTGATCGAGCCGTCCTCGGCCACCGTGCTGGCGGCGGTGCTGTCGCAGCCAGGGCGTTTCGCCGGGCGACGGGTGGGCCTGGTGCTGTCTGGCGGTAATGTCGACCTGGATGCCCTGCCATGGGGGTGAGGCGCGGCGGCTGGGGCGCATGGGGATGGGCCTGGCGGCTGTTCGGCCTGTTGCTGGCATGGTTGCTGGGCGTGGCCGGCTGGATCATCTGGGTAGGTGACCGCGACCAGGCGGCACCGGCCGACGTGATCATCGTGCTGGGTGCGGCGGCCTACGATGCCAAGCCTTCGCCGGTGTTCGAAGAGCGCATCCGCCATGGCCTGGCGCTGTACCGCGCCGGCTTCGCGCCAAAGCTGATTTTCACCGGCGGTTTCGGCGGCAGCGGCGCGCGCTTCTCCGAGTCGCAGGTCGCGCGGCGTTACGCGCTGCGCCACGGGATTCCCGAGGACGCCATGCTGATCGAGACCTACTCGCGAACCACGCGGCAGAACCTGGTGCAGGCGCGGGTGATCATGCAGCGCGAGGGCATGCGCCGGGCGATCGTGGTCAGCGATCCGCTGCACATGGCGCGCGCGCTGCGGCTGTGCCGCGAGCTGGGCATCGACGCGCTGGCGTCCTCGACCCCGAGTACGCGATTCCGCAGCTTCCACACCAGCTGGCGTTTCCTGTTGCAGGAAGTCTATTTCTTTCACCGGGATCTGGTGCTCGGTACTACCTAGGTTATTGGCCCGGTGAAAGCCGGCCTTGCTCCGCAAGGCCCGTGAGCGGCGGCCCCTGTCCCCGCGGCTGTCGCCAAAGGGAGCTCTCCTCCAGATGCCTGGTTGCGCTTGCAGGCAGCCGTGGCCATCTATCATGGGCTTCCCCCCTAGATTGACGGACACGACCATGAGCCAGGCCGCCTCCATCGAGCTGATCCAGCGCTACTACGATGCCTTCAACCTCGGCGACTGGAACGGCATGCTCGATTGCCTGGCCGACGACGTCACCCATGACCTCAACCAGGGCGGGCGCGAGATGGGGCGTGAGGCGTTCAGGGCCTTCCTTGCGCGCATGCAGGCCAGCTACCGCGAGCAGCTGCGCGACATCGTGGTGATGGCCGGCGCTGACGGGCGCAATGCGGCCGCCGAATATGTCGTGCACGGCGAGTACCACCATGACGACGAGGGCCTGCCCCGGGCCAGCGGCCAGCGCTACGTGCTGCCGGGCGGGGCGTTCTTCGAGATCGCGGGCGGGCGGATCACCCGCGTGAGCAATTACTACAACCTGCAGGACTGGATCGCACAGGTCAGTGCCTGACCGCTTGGGTCAGCGCACAAAGCAGAAGGCCCGCATGCGGGCCTTCTGGTTCAGAGCAGGATGACGCCGACCACGACGAGGGCGAAGATGCCCCACTTCAGTGTCTGGTACAGCGGGTTGTTGCGCTCCTTCAGGGCCTTGGCCTTCAGGCGCACGGCGTAGAAGTAGCGGAACAGCCTGTTGATGCCGCCGGTCTTGTCGCCCTCCTGGTTGGGCGAGGCGCCCGCCGCCAGCAGGCTGGTGCCGACGAAGCGGTTCAGCGCCGCTGCCCAGCGCCAGCGCATCGGCCGTTCGATGTCGCAGAACAGGATGATGCGGTCCTTGTCGGTGTCATTGCGCGCGTAGTGGATGTAGGTCTCGTCGAACATCGTCCACTCGCCGTCGCGCCAGCTGTGGCGCTGGCCGTCGACGTCGATGAAGCAGCCGTCGTCGTTCGGCGTCGCCAGGCCCAGGTGCAGGCGCATGGAGCCGGCGAACGGATCGCGGTGCGGACGCAGTTCCGAGCCCGGCGGCAGCTCGGCGAACATCGCCGCCTTGATGGTCGGGATCGATTTCAGCAGCGCCGTGGTCTGCGGGCACAGCTCGGCGGCGGACGGGTGCGCGGTGCCGTACCACTTCAGGTAGAAGCGCTTCCAGCCACGGCGGAAGAACGAATTGAAGCCGACATCGGTATAGCCATCGGCGGCGCGGATCTTCTGCATCTGTTGCAGCGCCACGGCCTCATCGCGGATCGCCGGCCACTGCGCGCGCAGCGGCGCCAGCTCGGGGAACTCCTTGCCCGGGTCGATGAACGGCGTGGTCGGCACGCGCGAGCACAGGTACATCAGCGCGTTGATCGGCGCCATGAAGGTGGAGTGATCCAGCAGCTGCCGGCTCAGGCGATGGCGTACCCGGCCGCGGTAATGGATGTAGAGCGCCGATGCGATGAACAGCGCGATGAGTAACCACTTCAGCATGTGGAAGACCGGGGGAGGGGGATGAATGCGGCGGCAATTCTACCGCCGCCGGTGGTCACGGGCGGGCCGGGGCGTTCAGTAGTGCCCGCAAAACATGGCAAACGGCCGGCAAATGTCGCCACCTGCCGGCAAACATGTCCACTGGGTGGGTCATCAGCGCGATTCGCCGGCACCCTCGCCCCGGGGACGGCGGCGGATCGGGATCTGTGCCACCGGCACGGCGGCAATGTCCTGGCCGCGCTCGCGGATCGGTGCACCGGCATCCGGCGCCCAGGCGTGGGCGTAGATCACTTCCCAGCTGCTCGGCAGCTTGCCGTCGGCCAGGCGCAGCGGCTCGTAGGCGGCGGCGGCGGCGCTGAAGCGCTGGCGGCCGGTCAGGGTGTGCCGGCGGCTGCTCAGCGCGTTGGTGGCACCCATCGCCCGCAGTTCGCGCATGAGCGCGGGCAGGTCGGGATAGGTCAGGGTGAACAGGTCGCGGTCGAGCACCGGGTCACGGAAGCCGGCCATCATCAGTGCATCGCCGAACTGCGCGATCTGCGCGAAGCGGCTGACATGCGGTACCGCGTCGGCGGCGGCGAAGGCTTCGCGCAGCTCGATCAGGGTTTCCGGGCCGAACGTCGAGCACAGCAGCAGGCCGCCGGGTTTGAGCGCGCGACGGAAACCGGCGAAGACCGCCGGCAGGTCCTCGATCCACTGCAGGCACAGATTGCTGAAGATGACGTCGACGCTGCCATCGGCGACCGGCAATGCGCGTGCATCGCCGGCCACGCGCTGGAACGGCCGCCACCAGCCGGCCTGCTTCTTCGCTTCGCGCAGCATCGGCACGGCCTGGTCGAGCGCGATCACCTGCGCCTTCGGCCAGCGCTTCTTGATCGCGGCGCTGGCATGGCCGGTGCCGGCGCCGATATCCAGCACGACCTGCGGCTGGCGGTCGTCCAGGTAGTCGAGGGATTCCATCAGGCGCTTGCCGACCTCGTGCTGGAGGGCGGCGGCGGCGTCGTAGCTGCCTGCCGCGCGCGAGAAGGCGCGGCGGACGTGGCGGGGATCGAAAGTCGGGTTCATTGAATGCGTATTGTCGCCGCCCCGGGCGACGGGTGGGAGTGCGGGGCGTTCAGGTCTGCTCAGAAGGTGCCGGGATAGGCGCCGCCATCGATCAGCAGGTTCTGTCCGCTGATATAGCCGGCATGTGCGCTGCACAGGAAGGCGCACGCGGCACCGAACTCTTCCGGGGTCCCGAAGCGGCCCGAGGGCTGCGCGCGCCGGCGCTGCTCGGTGACCTCGGCGACGTCACGGCCCTGCGCCTTGGCGGCGATGGCGAAGTTGCCGCGCAGGCGGTCGGTGTAGAACGAGCCCGGTAGCAGGTTGTTGATGGTCACGTTGTCGACGACGGTGGTGCGGGCGATCCCGGCGACGAAGCCGGTCAGGCCCGAGCGCGCGCCGTTGGACAGGCCGAGCACGTCGATCGGCGCCTTCACCGCGCTGGAGGTGATGTTGACGATGCGGCCGAAGCGGCGTGCGCGCATGCCATCGACGGTGGCCTTGATCAGCTCGATCGGGGTGAGCATGTTGGCATCGAGCGCGCGGATCCAGTCCTCGCGCTCCCAGTCGTGGAAATCGCCCGGGGGCGGGCCACCGGCATTGTTGACCAGGATGTCGACCTGCGGGCAGGCGGCCAGCGCGGCCTGGCGACCTGCCGGCGTGGTGATGTCGGCCACGACCGCGCGTACCTCGCCGGCACCCGGCAGGGCCCGCAGGCGTTCGGCGGCGGCTTCCAGGTCATCGCGTCCGCGCGCGACGATCACCACGCTGGCGCCTTCACGCGCCAGCGCCTGCGCGCAGCCGTGGCCGAGCCCCTTGCTGGCGCCACAGACCAGCGCCCAACGTCCTTCGATGCCCAGGTCCATGACCTGCTCCCGTGTGGATTCCGGCGTCCATGATCGGCCATGACGGCCTGCATGGGTCAGCCCAGGGTGGAGACGAAGCGTTCCAGCTGCCCGGCCACCTCGTCGGCATGGCCGAGGAACGGCGCGTGGCCACCACCGGCGATGGTGTGGGCCCGGGCGCGGGGCGACAGTGCCGCGGCGGCGTGCATGCCGGCGGCCGGGACCAGGCGGTCGCGCTGGCCGGCCAACCACAGGCTGGGTTTGTCCAGGGTCGCCAGCGCACGACGCAGGTCGCTGCGCCGCAGCAGCGCCAGCCCTTCCTGCAACGCCCGTGGCGCGGGTTCACCGCGCGCGACCAGGGCCTGCTTGAGCGTGCGCAGCTCGCTGCGCGCATGTTCGGAGCCGATCGTGTCCAGGGCGAGGAAGCGATCAAGCGTGCCGCGGTAGTCCTGGGCCAGGTCGCGGCCGAACTGGGCGAACACTTCCGCGTCGACCGCATCCGCCCAGTCCGGGCCGATCACGAAGCGCGGCGTGGCGGCGACCATTGCCAGCGCCCGCACCTGCGGCAGCGTTGCCGCCGCGTGCAGGGCGAACAGCCCGCCCAGCGACCAGCCCAGCCACAGCGCCGGCGGTGTCGCCGCGGCGATCGCGTGGACGACGTGCGGCAGCGCCAGCGGGGTATCGTCGTCATGGCTGTTGCCGTGGCCCGGCAGGTCGACCAGGTGCAGCCGGAAGCGGTCGGACAGTCGATCCACCAGCGGCGCGAACACGCCGCCATGCAGCGCCCAACCGTGGACCAGGACGATGTCCGGCCCCTGGCCGACGGTATCGATATGCATGGGTATTCCGGGGGCTGCGGTGGATCAGGCGCGCAGCGCGGCGACCTGCTGCTGGCGCTGCACGATATCGCGCGCACGCGCCGTGGCTTCGACCAGCTCGGCCACCTGTTGCGGCGTATGCAGCGCCGACAGCGTGACCCGCAGCCGCGCCTTGCCTTCGGGCACCGTCGGCGGGCGGATCGCGCTGACCAGGAAGCCGGCGTTCTCCAGCGAGGCGGACATCGCCATCACCGTCGATTCGTCGCCGCACAGCAGTGGCTGGATCGGCGTATCGGAGGCCATCAGTTCCAGGCCCTGGCGGCGGGCGCCCTCGCGGAACTGGGCGATCAGGCTGGCGAGCTTCTCGCGGCGCCATTCGTCGCGGCGGGCCAGCTTGACCGCGGCCAGGCTGGCGGCCGCCTGCGCAGCCGGCAGGGCGGTGGTGTAGATATAGGGACGCGAGGTTTCGGCCAGGTGCTGGATCAGCGCTTCGTCGCCGACCACCAGCGCTCCGTGGCCGCCCAGGGCCTTGCCCAGGGTGACCAGCTGCAGCGGCACTTCGCTGACGCCCAGGCCGGCATCGGCGGCGCAGCCGCGACCCTGTGGGCCGACCACGCCAACGCCATGGGCATCGTCCACGTACAGCAGCGCCTCCTGCATGCGCGCCACCAGGCTCAGCGAGCGCAGCGGGGCGATGTCGCCGTCCATGCTGAAGACGCCGTCGGTGACCAGCATCGCGGCGCCTTCCGGCGCGCTCTTGAACTGGCGCATCGCGCCTTCGGCGTCCAGGTGCGGATAGCGGCGCAGGCGGCAGCCGGCCAGGCGGGTGGCGTCGAGCAGGCTGGCGTGGTTGAGGCGGTCCTGCACGCACAGGTCGTCCTCTTCGGACAGCAATGCCTGCTGTACGGCGAGGTTGGCGATGAAGCCGCTACCGAACAGCAGCGCGCGTGGATAGCCGAGCCACTCGGCGACTTCACGTTCGAGCGCTTCGTGCAGGGCGTGGTGGCCGCAGATCAGGTGCGAGGCACCAGCGCCGGCGCCTTCGCGCGAGGCGGCATCCTGCAACGCGGCGACGACCTCGAACTGCTGGGACAGGCCCAGGTAATCATTGCTGCAGAAGCCGGTCAGCCAGTGGCCGTCGACCTCGACACGGACGCCGTCGCGGCGGGCGACCGTCCGCCGCACGCGGATGCGGCCCTGGGCGCCGCGCAGCTTGCGCAGCGACTGGATGCGTTCGTGCAGGTCGGGTCGGGCCATGGTCGTCGTCCCTTCGCAGTCCTAGTCCGGGCCGGCTAGGTTAACCGCAGCCCGGGCTGGTGGGGACGGCGGCCGACGACCGGCGCCCCCGGGGGCTCAGGCGGCTTGTTCGCAGCCGGTCGGGCAGGTGATGTCGGCGTGGACGGTGCCGGGGTGGTCATGGCCGGCGGCATCGACCTCCACCGCCATCGGCCGCAGGCCCAGGCGGGCGAACAGGGCCTGGTCGCGCTCGGTGTCCGGATTGCCGGTGGTCAGCAGCTTCTCGCCGTAGAAGATCGAGTTCGCGCCGGCCATGAAGCACAACGCCTGGAGCTCGTCGGCCATGGCCTCGCGGCCGGCCGACAGCCGCACCATCGAACGCGGCATGGTGATCCGGGCCACGGCGATCATCCGTACGAACTCGAACGGATCCAGCTGCGCGGTGCCGTGCAGCGGCGTGCCGGCCACCTGCACCAGGCGGTTGATCGGCACCGAATCCGGGTGCGCCGGCAGGTTGGCCAGCGCCAGCAGCAGCCCGACCCGGTGGTCGCGGGTCTCGCCCATGCCGACGATGCCGCCGCAGCAGGTCTTCAGCCCGGCATCGCGCACGTGGCCGAGGGTATCCAGGCGGTCCTGGTACTGGCGGGTGTGGATGATCGAGTCGTAGAAGTCCGGCGAGGTGTCCAGGTTGTGGTTGTAGTAGTCCAGGCCAGCGTCCTTGAGCGCCCGCGCCTGGCCGGCGTCGAGCATGCCCAGGGTGGCGCAGGTCTCCAGGCCCAGCGCCTTCACCTCGGCGATCATGGCGGCCACCTTCGGGATGTCGCGGTCCTTGGGCGAGCGCCAGGCCGCGCCCATGCAGAAGCGCGAGGCGCCGGCGGCCTTGGCCTGGCGTGCCTTGGCCACCACCGCCTCGGTCTCCATCAGCTTCTGCGCCGACACGCCGGTGTCGTAGCGCTGCGCCTGCGGGCAGTAGGCACAGTCCTCCGGGCAACCACCGGTCTTGACCGACAGCAGCGTCGAGACCTGGACCTCGGCCGGATCGAAGTGTTCGCGGTGGACGCTGGCGGCGCGGTGGAGCAGTTCCGGGAACGGCAGCGCGAACAGCGCGTGCAGCTCTTCGGCGCGCCAGTCATGGCGGATCACGGCGGACATGGGCATTCCTGACGGTAACGGCTGGGAAGCGGGGCAGTCTGGTGATCGCCGCTTTTGCTGTCAACTTCCGGTGCACCATCGGGGTTGACGGTGTATCGACAATCTCATGAGTCGGCGAGATAGCTGGAGGGCGAGGCGCCGCCGGCATCGGCGCACGTCTGAAGCTGCGCCCGGCAATTCAATCCCCGCGCTGTACGCGCGACCGGTAGTCATGCACGTTGTCGCCGTCGATGCGGCGCTCCTGGGTGCCGGTCACGGTGCCCACCTTGTCGTCCGACCCGGTCACCGGCCGCGCGTCGACCCGCGTATCGCGCTCGAAGGCGTGTGACTTGTCGGTGTTGCGGTAATACCGGTACAGCGTCCAGTACAGCGCCGTCGCGCCGACCGGTCCGGCGAGCAGCAGCCACAGGCCGGCATCGTCGCTCATGAGGTGGCCACCAGGAACCAGAGGGCAAGGGCTTCGATGAACGTGCCGGTGGCCAGCGCGGCCAGCAGCAGCTTCCACTGCTGTACCGGCACGCTGCCCATGGTCTCGCCGGTACGGCCGTTCACCGCGATGTAGTGCAGCATGCCGCCGTCGCTGCCGGGCTGGTGGTACGAGTACAGCCAGACCGGCAGGTACATCGCCACCCAGCGCGTGCCATGCACATCCAGCCGCTCGCGCTCCCAGCGCACGCCGCGGTCGTAGCGGGCCACCGAGGCGGCGAGCCGCGCGCGGGCGATCGACAGCAGCTGGTCCTCCATGCGCGGGCGCAGCTTTCCCACGTCCAGGTCGCGCTTCTCCGAGGTGAAGCCCACCAGGTAGGAGGCATTCCATCGCAACGCGTTCTTGGTATCGAACGGCAGGATGGTGTTGATGATGTTGTTGGTATTGGCGCGCGCATCCAGGTTGCCGCGCGCGGCGGACGATTCCAGCGGCAGGTCGTCCACGGTGAAATCCACGTGGCGCATTACCTGGTAGACGTCGGCGTCGTAGCAGGTCTTGCGCTTGTCGCCGCTGCCGCGGGTGTACTTGCGGAGGGTGACCTCGCCGTGGCCGGACACCTCGGCGCTGGCGTTGCTGTCGATGATCATGTAAGGCAGGTAGACGCCGCTGACGTTCTCCGGCGTGAACTGCGCCTTGAACTGCTTCAGCGCGAACAGGCGGCGCTTGTCGACGAACTGACGGATGCGTGCGACCGCATCGTCCTTGTGGATGTGGAACGGCAGCACCGCATCGGGCACCGCGCCATTGGCGATCTGCTCGTTGACGCCGAACACGTGGCGGCACCAATGGCAGCGAGCCGTCATCGTGCTTGCCGTATTGACCGTGACCTCTGCGCCGCAGCCGCTGCAGCGGAAGCTCATCAGGCTGGCGGTGGCCGGGTCGATGTCGCGCGCGCCCGATGCGATGACCGTGCCGTGCAGCTGCGCCAGGCCCTCGCCGAGCCCGAATGCCTCCTCGACCCGCATTCCCTGCCACTCATGGCGGCAGAACTGGCAGACCAGCATGTCCGTGCCCAGCCTTGGCCGGATGTCGCTGGAGCCACAGCGTGGGCAGCGGTTGAGGCCATCCTCGAGCTCATCGGAGGCGGTATCCAGCGCGACCGGATCGGGTGCCTGCAGCTCGGCGCGGATCGCCGGCGGCAGGCTGGCCGGATCGACCGGGAAACTGCCGGGCAGCGGCGGTACTTCCTGCGGCGAGCCGGGGCCGCTCACCGGCGCTGGCGGCAATGGCGGTGGCGACGCCGGCGGCAGCGGCGGAGGCGTCCGGGGGTCGGGCATGGCGGGGCCTGGCGCCTAGAGCCCGAGGGCCTTGTTCTTCAGCGCGTCGTAGTCGGCCTGGGTGATCAGGCCCAGGTCCAGCATTTCCTTGGCTTTCTTGAGCCGTGCGACCGGGTCCTCGGCTGCCGGCGCGACCGGCTGCTGGAGGTTGCCCACGCCGCCGAGCATGCCCGAGGCCATGCCCACGCCGACCAGGCCGGCGGCACCGCCGTTCTCGCCGGCGGACTGCAGCCCCTGGGCGACGCTGGCCTGCAGGTTGGCATTGCCACGGGCGCCGGACAGCGCATCGGCCCGCTGCACCGTCTTCAGCAGCTCACGCGTGTTGGCGTCGTACTCGATCGACACGATCGCGGTCTTGACGATCGCCAGGCCGCGATCGGACCGCCACTGGTAGGCCTGCTCGACTGCCTGCGACAGGCTCTGGGCGAACCCGAGCGAGTCCTGCTGCAGCCGGCTGATGCGGTTGCCCTTGGCCGGATCGTTCGAGTACAGGCTGAAGGCCGGCGCCAGCGAGGACACGACCTCGTTGAACAGCTGCGTGGCCGCAGCGTTGTCCATGTCGGTGAAATCGAAGACCTGGTTCGCCTGGCCTGGCTGAAGGTAGCGGGCAGGCACGAAGTTCTTCACGAACAGGATCGGGTCGACGATCTTCAACGTGTAGGAGCCACGCGTCACCGCGCCGACCTGGGTGCCGAGGAAGCTGTCGTCCCAGTAGATTTCCGACTGCGTGCCGAAGCGGTTGTCCGGCAGCTCCTTCAGCGACACGAAGAACGCCGCCTGCTGCGCGCCGGGCTGGCCGCCGAACTTGAAGCGCTCCCAGCTTTGGCCGATCAGCGGGGAAAGCAGGCCGTCGCGGGCGAAGATCGACTGCGAGTCCGGATCGTCCGAGCGCCATTCATAGCCGCCCGGTTCGGCGGCCAGGCCGGTGATACGGCCGTCCTGGAACAACAGCAGGCCGTAGCCTTCGGGCACGACGATCTTCGAGCCGTTGCTGATGATGTTGGACGAGGCCCGGGTGTTGGAACCACGACCGGCGTTGGTGCCGTGCGGAACGGCCGCGAACAGCGCCGCGGTGGGCGCCAGGCCGCTCGGGAGGGTATGGAAGTCCTTCCACTGGTCGGCGAGGGCACCGGTGAGGGCGCCGGACACTGCCTTGACGAGACCCATGACCGCGCTCCGTGCTGGATGGACGGACATGGTGCCGTCCTTGCAGGGCGAATATATCAGGCGGTCCCGGCCGGTTTCGTACGTCGCCCGACGGCAGCCAGCGCATCCGCATCGACAGCCCGGTGGTCAGGCCCGGCTCGCGCGCCGCGGTGCGCCAATGGCTGGCCAGTGCCAGCCAGGTCACGTACAGGCTGGCACGGACTCTCCCCACGTGTACTGCGTGCAGCAGATGACAGCTGGCGCCCGCGGCGGATCGCAGACTGGGTGGCATGTCACGCGTACGAATCCTGCTTGCCCCGTTGCTGCACCCTGCCACCCGCGTGCATTGGTGGCTGTTGCCTGCCCGCTGCCTGGTCTGCGGTGAGCCGGGCCAGCCCGATCGCGACCTGTGCCCGGCGTGCGAGGCGACGCTGCCTTGGTCCGGTCTGGCGTGCGCGCGCTGCGCGTTGCCGCGCGACGACCCCGTCAAGGGATGCGACTGCGCGCGTTCGCCGCTGGACGCGGTACAGGCGGCTTTCCTCTATCGGTGGCCGGTCGACGACCTGTTGCGCCGGTTGAAGTTCCACCAGGATCTGGCAGCGGGGCGCCTGTTGTCCGGCCTGATGGTGCGGCGGCTGGCAGCGATGCCTGGCCCGGCGGGCAGCGTGGTGGTGCCGGTGCCGCTGCATCCGCGGCGGCTGCGCCAGCGCGGGCACGACCAGGCGGCCGAGCTGGCGCGTCCGCTGGCCCGCGCGCTGGGCCTGCCCTGCCGCCGGCTTCTGCGCAGGCGCGTCGCCACCGCGCCACAGTCCGAACTGGATGCCGCCGCCCGCCGTCGCAACGTGCGCAATGCTTTTGAGTGCGTCGTGCCGGCCCCGGAACACGTCGTACTCGTCGACGACGTGATGACCACCGGCGCGACGTTGCGGGCGGCGGCTGCGGCCCTGCGGCGCGCGGGCGCGCGCCGGGTCGAGGCGCGGGTCTGCGCCCGGGTGCCATGAAGACCGGGTGAAAGTAGCCGCTCGCGGCGCGGCGTAGCATCGCGGCCGAAAGCCAATCCGGGCCGGATGTGCCCACCGATCAAGGAGAACGGTTTGATGAACACGCAGGGGTCGCAGGAACGCTATGGCGGAGTGGGGGGCGTCTGGACCGCGCTGGGACGCAGCTGGTGGGTCCTGCTGCTGTACGGCGTCCTGGGGGTGTTGTTCGGCCTGGTGGCGATGACCCGCCCGGTGGCCGCGGCCGCGGCATTGGCCTGGGCGCTGGGCGTACTGGCGCTGGCCGAGGGTGTGGTCAGCCTGCTGGCCCTGTTCGACAAGCAGGTTGCGATCTCCAAGGTCTGGCTGGGCCTGTACGCGGTGATCTCGATCGTGTTCGGCCTGCTGACCATCTTCAATCCGGTCGCCACCGCCGGCATCCTGCTGCTGTTCCTGGCTGCATGGCTGATCGTGGCCGGCGCCTACCGGATCGTGTTCGCGATCCGCGTGCGCAAGGAGATCGAAGGCGAGTGGCTGATCGCGCTCAGCGGCCTGCTGGCGATCCTGCTCGGCGTGCTGTATGTGCTCAATCCCTACGTGGGATTGAAGGTGACCACCATCTGGATCGGCGCGGCAGCCCTGGTCTACGGCATCGTGCAGATCATCGCGGCCTTCAAGGTACGCAAGCTGAGGACGCTCTAAGGCAGTGAGCCGCTGCCGCCATCGCGGCAGCGGCTTCAGCCGTGGCGCAGGGCCAGGTCGCCGGCGATGCCGGCAAAGATCGCCAGGCCGACCCAGTTGTTGTGCAGGAAGGCCCGGAAACAGGGTCCACGCTCGCGATTGCGGGCGATCAGGAACTCATGCACCACCAACGCCATGCCCACGCAAAGGCCAACCCAGTAGGCCGGCCCCATGCCACCGCGCGTGCCGACCAGGGCGAGCGCGCCGAACGTCAACGCATACAGCACGCCCTGCGCGACCAGGTCGAGGTCGCCGAACAGGATGGCGGTGGAGCGCGAGCCCATCTTCAGGTCATCTTCGCGGTCGACCATCGCATACCAGGTGTCGTAGGCGGTCGACCACAGGATGTTGGCCAGGTACAGCACCCAGCCGATCGCGGGCACCTCGCCCTGGACCGCGGCGAAGGCCATCGGGATGCCCCAGCCGAACGCCATGCCCAGGTAGACCTGCGGCAGATGCGTATAGCGCTTGAGGTAGGGATAGGTCGCGGCCAGGAACAGGCCAACCACGCTCAGGCCGATGGTCAGCCAGTTCAGCGTCAGCACCAGCGCGAAGGCGACCAGCATCAGCACGGCGAAAACCGCCAGCGCCTCGCGTCCGGACACCGCGCCGGTCGCCAGCGGGCGCTGCCGGGTGCGTTCGACATGGGGATCCAGCCAGCGGTCGGCGTAGTCGTTGATGACGCAGCCGGCCGAGCGGGTCAGCCAGACGCCGGCGGTGAACACCACCAGCGTCCATAGCGGCGGCACGCCGCCGGCGGCCAACCACAGCGCCCACCAGGTCGGCCACAGCAGCAGCAGCGAGCCGATCGGGCGGTCACCGCGGACCAGCTTCCAGTACTGGCCGAGGCGTTCGCGCCAACGCGGAGGCGTCGGTTGCGCGATGTCGTAGCGTTCGTAACCCATGTGGGCAGTTTACCGCGGCGGCGCCGGTTGGCGCCGCCGCAGGGCCTTCGGCCCTCAGCGCTCGTTCGAGGCGTACTCGTAGTAGCCGTAACTGTAGTAGCCGGTGGCGCGCTTCTCGACCGCATTGAAGATCGCGCCCTTGACCTGCACGCCGTTCTGCTCGAAGCGCTTGAGGGTGAGCTCGATCTCCTTCGGCTGGTTCAGGCCGAAGCGGGTCACCAGCAGGCTGGAGCCCGAGTGCGCGGCGACCAGCGCCGCGTCGGTGACCGCCAGGATCGGCGGGGTGTCGACGATGATCAGGTCGTACTCGCCGGCCAGCATCTCCAGGGTCTGCTGCAGGCGCGGATGCATCAGCAGTTCGGCCGGGTTCGGCGGGATCTCGCCGCGCACGACGTAATGCATGTTCTCCAGGCCGTCCACCGCGTGGATCGCCTGGCGGATGTCGAGCTTGCCGACCAGCACCTCGGACAGGCCGTTGGCGTGCGACACGCCAAGCACCTTGTGCAGGGTGCCCTTGCGCATGTCGGCGTCGATGACCAGTACCTTCTGCCCGGCCTGGGCGATCACCGCCGCCAGGTTGGCGGAAACGAACGTCTTGCCGACGCCCGGCCGCGGGCCGGAGATCGCCAGGACGTTGTTGCGCGCTTCCAGCATGGCGAAGTGCAGGCTGGTGCGCAGGCTGCGCAGCGCTTCCACCGCCAGGTCGGCCGGGGCGGCGACGGCCAGCAGGTGCGAGCGGCCGTCGGCGATGATGCGATGCTGGCCGGCGCGGGTGCGCTTGGCCTTGGGCAGCGCCTTGGAGTCGCTGAGCGGGATCGCCGCGTACACCGGCAGGCCGAGCTCCTCGATCTGCGCCGGGTCCTCGATGCCGGGGTTGAGCATGCGCTGCAGGAACACCACGCCCACCGACAGGAAGCCGCCGAGCAGGGTGGCGACCAGCACGGTCAACGCCTTGCGCGGCTTGACCGGCTGACTGACGTCCACCACCGCCGGATCGACGATGCGCACGCTGCCGACGGTGCCGGCGCGGGCGACGTCGAGCTGCTGGGCCTGGTTGAGCAGGGCGGTGTAGAGCTCGTTGCTGACCTGCAGGTCGCGGGTCAGGCGCAGCAGCTCCTGCTGGGTATCCGGCAGCTGGCCGACCTGGCGCTGGAAGCCCGCCTTGCGGCCTTCCAGGTCGCTGATCTGGGTCATCAGCGCGCGATACGCCGGATGCTCGCGGGTGAAGCTGCGATCCATCTCCGCCTGCTTCAGGCGCAACTGCTGGATGCTGCCTTCGACGGCGACTTCCTGTTCCAGCAGGCCCTTGGTCTGCAGGGTGATGTCAACCGAGTTGGCCTTGGACTGGTAAGCGCTCATCGCCGCCTGTGCGTCCTCGACCTGCTTGCGCACGGTGGGCAGCTGGTCCTTGACGAACTGCAGCTGGGTGGCGGCTTCGGCCGAGCTGCGCTCGACGTTCTGGCGCACGTAGGTCTCGGCGACGTGCTGGACGACCTGCTCGGCCAGGATCGGGTCCGGGTCCTCGTAGGTGATCTGCAGGATGCCTGATTCCTTGCCTTGCTCGGCCGCTGAAATGTCGTCCTGCAGCTGGCCGATCACGTCCAGTCGACGCAGCTTGGTTACATCGAAGCGGGTGCCCGGATTGGCCTGCAGCGCACGCACTTCCAGGGTCACGCCGTGGCCCTGCGCGCGGGTGCCCACGGTGCCATGCAGCAGCTCGGTGTCATCCGGGTCATACAGGGTGAAGCTGTCGGCCGTCTGGCCGACTTCCAGGACCAGGTTCTGCTTCAGCAGTGGGGCAGGCACCTCGAGGCGCTGGATGTCCAGGGTCTCGCCACCCCACCCATAGCGGGCCATGCCCAGCGAGGGAGGCGCCAGCGCATCGGGATTCTTTGCCTCGAAGCGGCGTGCCAGGAAGCCGCCGAGCAGGGGCAGGCGCCGGGGCGCGACGACCGTGTCCAGGTGCAACTGGTCCACCGCCGTGCCCACGACCGTGCGCGAGGTCAGCAGCGCCACTTCGGTCGTGGACGCCGTGCTGCTGCCGCCGCCGAGCGAAGTCAGGTCAGCCAGGCCCGGGATGCCCGGCACCTTCGATTCGACCTGCACCATGGCCTGGGCCTGGTAGATCGGCGACGCCAGCACCGCGTAGGCCACGCCGCAGACAAAGGCGACAGCCGTGGTGGCGATGATCCACCACTTGCGGTCGATCACCACGCCCAGGAGTTCGCGCAGGTCGATCTCGTCGTCTTCGCGGGCAGGCCGCACACCGGTTTGCTTGCTCATCTGTTCATTCCCTGGAACCGTCGTTCCGTTACTGCGTCCGTTACTTGATATGGGGGGCCCAGCCGGCGACGCCTTCGGCGATCAGTCCGTAGACGTGCTCGAAGGCGGCACGCTGCTGGCGATAGGGGTCGGGGATCTCACGCTTGCTCCAGCGACCGAGCAGGAAGGTCTTGCCGCTGACCTGCGGGTGGTCACGGACAATCCTGGCGTGGTGGGACTGCTCCATCACCAGGATCAGGTCGGCGGCGGCGAGGATCGCGCCGCTGGCCTGGCGGGCCCGATGGGCCTCGGGATCGAGGCCGGCCTCACGCAGCAGCTCGCCGGCGGTGGGGTCGATCGCATGTCCGACCAGTGCCTGCAGGCCAGCCGAGGACACCTCCACGCCCGCCCGTCCGCGCAACTCGTGGCGCATCAGGATCTCGGCGGTGGGACTGCGGCAGATGTTGCCGACGCAGACAAGCAATACCTTCTTGAACACTACAGAACGACCTCGGCTTCCCCGAATGCTTCCCCAGTTACCCCGAAGGCCGCCCTTGGCGCGGCCAGCCACCCAGTCTAATTCATCGACCGAAGCGGCTGGGCCTGAAGGGTTCGCGCATCTACAGAAACTTGATGACGAGCACAATACGACTGAATTGACAGTGTACAGATTGTTAGCCTATTGTTCACGCCGAAATCACTTTGTGGAACGGAAATCCTCATGAACCTGAAGGTAACGATGCTTGCTTCCGCCCTGGTCTTCGCCTTCGGCGGCCAGTCGGTGGCTTTTGCCCAGCCGGTCCCGGCTACTCCGGTGGCGGCTACTGTTCCGGTGCCCCAGCCGGCCGCCCCGCCGGCACCGGTCACGGTCCCGGTAGCGCAGCTGCCTGCAGCGCCGACCGGCGCCCAGATCCCGCCGCAGGCCAATGCCAATGGCGCGGCCGCGGGCACCACCACGGCTGGTGCGACCAGCATCAGCACCACGGCTATGGTCGTCGGTGGCGTGGTCGCCGCTGGCGCGATTGCTGCGGCTGTCGGCAGCAGCAGCAGCACCAAGAAGACCAACAACAACAACGGCGGTGGTGACGGCGGCCCCGGCCCCGGCACCGGCGGCACGACTGGTACCACCGGCACCACTGGTACTACCGGTACCAGTGGTTCTGCCGGCGCGCACTGATCTGTCGTAGTTGCATTGACAGGCCCGCCGGGGATACCCGGCGGGCTTTTTGATGGCCGTGCGTCCCCGGCCGTACCTATCGGAAAGAAGATGAAGCAGTTGCGCTCCTTCGCCATCGCCCTGATGGCGATGTCCAGCCTGTCCGGATGCATCTGGGCGCCGGGACAGCACATGGCCAGTACCGCGCCCGGCCCGGCCCAGATCCGTACCATCGGCAATGACCAGCTGGACCTGGTGGCGATCACCCCCAAGCTCATCGCGATGGAACATGCCGCGCGCGAGCAGGGCGGCACGCCGGCGGCGCTGGCGGACTACCGGCCCCCGCAGTACACGATCGGTCCTGGTGACGTGCTGTACATCACCGTCTGGGACCATCCCGAACTGACCGTGCCAGCCGGTGCGCAGCAGCAGCTCAATGCGGCCGGTCGCCTGGTGCAGGCCGATGGCATGCTGTTCTATCCCTACATCGGCAAGGTCAATGCCGCCGGGATGACGCCGCCGCAGCTGCGCGACGAGCTGGCGACGCGCCTGGCGCGCTATGTCGAGTCGCCGCAGGTGGACGTGTCGATCCTGACCTACGCCAGCCAGCGCGTATGGATCACCGGCGCCACCGCGCGCCCGGCGGTGGTCCCGCTCACCGTGGTGCCGCTGACCCTCAATGATGCGATCAGCAATGCCGGCTTCAATCCAGCCGAGGCCGATCTTGCCGGCGTGCGCCTGACCCGCGACGGCATCACCTACACGCTGGACATGAACTCGCTGGCCAGCAATCCGATCTACCTGGCTGCGAACGACAACATCTACGTGCCGTTCCTGGACGCCAAGGAAATCTTCGTCGTTGGCGAGGTGAACCTGCCGGGTGCGCAGAACTTCAAGACCGGTAGTATCAGCCTGAGCCAGGCGCTCGGACGCTCGCGCGGGCTGGCGCAGGCCACCTCCAACGGCAGGGCTGTCTACGTGATCCGCGGCAGCCGCGACCTGGAGCAGCAACCGTCGGTGGTCTACCAGCTCGACGGGCGTTCGCCGGCCGCATTCGCGGTGGCCAGCCAGTTCGAACTGCTGCCGGGCGATGTCGTGTTCGTCGGCGCCGCTGGCATCACGCGCTGGAGCCGCTTCGTCACCCAGCTGCTGCCGTTCACCGGCCTGATCAGCAACGCGGCGAGCGCCAGCTCGGACTTCGCGAACTGACCTGGCGGATCGTCCTTGCAGTACGTCCGCGACCCTCTGTCGGCCGCCGCTCAGCGCGGCCGCAACGCCCCTGCTTCCGCTGGCCGGATGCGGGAGGGGGGCGTGTCCAACGCGCCGTGGCGTTGGCTGATGTCGGCCCTGTTGCTGGTCGTGCTGAGCGGGTGCGCCACCGGTAGCAATCCCGCGTTCGACACGATGCGCCTGGTCATCGCGGGTGGCCCCAAAGTCACCGCCGATGCGAAGGCGGTGGCGGAAAGCCCCTATGCCCGCCTTCAGATGGAAGGCGCTGGCCTGCGCGCGGTGATGGTGCTCGGCAACGACGATGCCGGCCTGCAGTCCTGGTACGGCGATTCACGCCACCTGCTGTTCCTGCGCAATGGCCTGCTGGTGGGTAGCGCTGGCCTGGCCGCCAACGCAGATGACATCCGCATCGAGGGCGACAACCCTTTCGAGCACCTTCCGGCCGTCGGCGAGCAGCCGGTGGCGGTGACGCGCCGTTATGACTGGCGCGATGGCTATCGCTACGGCGTGCAAGTGGACAGTGAATTGTCGCGCCGTGGCAGCGAGACGGTGGAAATCCTGGGGATTCCGCGTGAGCTCGTTCGTTACGAGGAGACGCTGCGTGGTCCGGGCGTGCGCGCGAAGAACGAATACTGGGCCGACCAGGATGGCTTCATCTGGAAGAGCCGGCAGCTGCTTGCACCTGGCACGATGGTCGAGATGGTCGTGCTCAAGCCCTACCGACCGGGGGCACAATGATGCGTCGATGGTGGTGCGGGTGCTTGGCACTGGCCATGGCACTGCTGTCCTTCATGGCGTCGGCCGACGTGCGGGTCCAGGTCTCCGGCGCCGTGGCACGACCAGGCGAACAGCGAGTGGCCGAAGGCAGCCGTTTAGCGGTGGCGGCACTGGCCGCGCAGCCGCGCGATGACGCCTATCCGCTGGGCGCGGCGGTGCTGCGTCCCGCCCTCGAGCCCGCGCAGCGCGCATTGAAAGCCGGCCTGTTGTTCGACCTTGATGCCCTCACCTCGGCTCCAGGTGTGTCGCCGACTGTCGTGCTACGTGCGCGCCAGCTGCGCGACTGGATCGCAAGGATGCCGGTGACTGGCCGCCTGCGCGCCGACCTGCAGCCGCGCAGGCTGGAATCGGACAGTGGCAGCAACCGCGTACTCGCCGAGGGCGACCATCTGGTGTATCCGCTGAGGCCGGAACAGGTACGCGTGGTCGGTGCCGTCATGTCGCCGTGCGCGTTGCCGCACGTCGCCCTGCGCGATGCGGTGCGATACCTGCGCGACTGCACCCTTGATCGTGGGGCCGCTGACCCGGACATCTTGTGGGTTGTGCAGCCTGATGGGCAGGTGCAGCGTCTGGGCATCGGCAGCTGGAATCGTAGCCAGGCGCAGGCTTTGGCGCCTGGCGCCGTGCTGTATGTCCCGTTGGACGATGCGGTGGTGAGCGGGGTCGCACCTGACCTCAACGAATCGCTTGCCGGCTTCCTGGCCACCCAGCTCCTGCCGGCGGTTGCACCATGAGTCATGCGATTCGAGCATGCCGTGCTGCGCCCGTACTGAGCCTGTTGGCACTGGCCATCAGCGGCGGCCTGCACGCGCAGGTCGTGCCCACCCAAAGCGACTGGGGCGGTACCGGCCTGCTGCAGACGCCGGTGGCTCGCATGGCCGACGATGGCGACCTGGCTTTCGTCGCCAGCCACACCTCGCCTTACAGCCGTTACAGCATTTCGATGCAGCCGTTCCCGTGGCTGGAGGGTTCATTCCGCTATGTCAACGTGGCGGGCTTGCGCTATGGCGCCGAGTGGCTCAGTGGCGACCAGAACTACAAGGACAAGTCGGTCGACTTCAAGGTGCGCCTGTGGCACGAAAGCCGCTGGCTGCCGGAACTGGCGCTGGGCATGCGCGACATTGGCGGCACCGGGCTGTTTTCCAGCGAGTACCTGGTCGCCAGCAAGCGCTTTGGCGCGGTGGATGCCAGTCTCGGCATGGCGACCGGCTATCTCGGTAGCAATGGAGACATCGAGAATCCGCTAGGCATCATTGATGATCGCTTCAAGACCCGCCCTGCTGCGTCCAGTAGCGTGGTCAATGCCGGCAAGGCAGGTATCCGCTACGCCTTCCGCGGGCCGGTGGGCTTGTTCGGGGGTATCGCCTGGCAGACGCCGTGGGAGCCGCTGCAGGTCAAGGTCGAATACGACGGCCACGACTACGACCACGAGGTCCGGCTCAAGCGCCTAGACCAGGATTCACGCGTCAACATCGGCTTGCATTACAGCGTGACCCCGGGCTTGAAGCTGGCCCTGGGCTGGGAACGTGGGAACGAGCTGACGGCTGCGGTGACGTTCCGCGGTAACGCCGGCCATGCCACGCGCCAGCCGCGCCTGCTGGATGCACCGAAGGAACCGCTGCGCGAGGTCGCCGGCCGTCCGGCGGCCGGTACTGCGACCGGACCGCTGCGCGAGGGCGAGGACTGGGGCGCGGTGGCACTGCGCCTGGACGAGAACGCCGGCATCGAGGTACAGGACATCCGCGTCGCCGGCCGCGAGGTCATCGTCAGCGGCGAACAATGGCGCTACTTCTACCCGACCGAAGGCCTGGGTCGGGCCGCACGCATCCTCGCCAATGCGACAGGTCCGGATATCGACTGGATCACCTTCGAGCAGGTACGCGCCGGCGTGCCGCTGGCCGACGCCAGCGTCTCGCGCGATGCGCTGGCCGCCTTTGCTCGTGGCGACAGCGACCTCGCCGAGCTGACCCGCCATGTCGAACTCAATCCCCCGGGAAGTTCCTATGCCGGGAAACAGGTGTATCAAGGGAAATTCCAACGCTTCGGCGGCGGTATCGCGCCGGGCTACGGCCAGCTGACCGGCGGCCCTGATGCCTTCATCCTCTACCAGATCAGCCTCAACGCCACCGGCGACTGGCAGTGGCGGCGCGACACCTGGCTGACCGGAACGCTCAGCCTCGGCGTGCTCGACAACTTCGACAAGTTCCACTACGACGCGCCCAGCAACCTGCCGCGCGTACGTACCGATATCCGCCAGTACGTCACCACGTCCAACTTCACCATTCCGAACCTGCAGTTCACCACGGTGCGTGCGCTGGGGCCGGATCTGTTCGGCATGGCCTACGCCGGCATGCTGGAACCGATGTTCGGCGGCGTCGGCGGCGAGTTGCTGTACCGACCGTTCGGCGAACGCTGGGCGGTGGGCGCGGACCTCAACTGGGTAAAGCAGCGCGACTACGACCAACGCTTCGACTTCCGCGATTACCACGTCACCACCGGCCATGCCGCGTTCTACTACGGCTTCGGGGAACAGCAGCGGGTACAAACCGTGGTCACGGCCGGCCACTACTTGGCTGGTGACTGGGGCGTCACGTTCAGCCTCAACCGCATCTTCGCCAACGGCGTGACCATGGGTGCCTATGCGACCAAGACCAACGTCTCGGCGGAGGATTTCGGCGAAGGCAGCTTCGACAAGGGCATCTTCGTTTCGGTGCCCATGGACCTGCTGCTGCCGCGCTCCAGCCGCGGCCGCGCCAACCTCGTCTGGAACCCGCTGATCCGCGACGGCGGTGCCAAGCTGGCCCGCAAGTACTCGCTGTACTCCATGACCGGCGACCGTAACCGCGAATTCTTCTACGACAACATCGGGTACATCGACCCATGAGTGCGGCCAAGGTCGGCACTGGCGCTCCGGGGCGGGTTTGTTATGCTCGTCACACTATCGCGGCGCCGAGTAGGGAGCCCCGCCAGGCGGGTGGGGCCGGCGTGGCCGCTGGATGCGTGGATAGAGCAGGACAGGGGGATCTATGTGGTACGTGCCACTCCGGCTGAAAGCCGGGGCGAGAATCCCGTCGGCCGGCAAGTTCGCCGCCGCCTTCGGCATCGTGTTGCGCCTCGGGGATCCGCTGCTGCTGGTGGCGGGCGCCTTGGCGGCCTATTGGCTGCGCTTCGGCTATTTCCGCCTGCCGGTGGAATACGCGCGACTGGTGGCGATTACCCTGTTGTTTGCCCTGCTGATGCTCGGCGCCTCACCGCTGTACCGCAGCTGGCGCGGGCGTGGCCTGTTTGCCGAAACGATGCAGCTGCTGGTGCAGTGGAGCGTCATCTTCACCGGCCTTGTCCTGTACACGGCGGCCATCCAGGTTACTGACGACCTGTCACGCCTGTGGCTCGGCGCATGGTACGCCTTGAGTCTGGCCATGGTGATCGCTTTGCGCATCAGCGTGCGTGCGATCGCGGCCTGGGTCCGCGCCCACGGAATGGACCTGCGCAGCGCGGTCATCGTCGGCGCGAACCCGGATTCCCGGCATATCGTCGATACCCTGCGCCAGCATGCCTGGGCCGGTATCGACCTGCGCGGCTGGTTCGCTACCGCCTCTGACCGCGGCACGATGGCTCAGCTGCCTGCCTTGGGAGCGCTGGACCAGCTCGGCGAGTACGTCGATGCCTGTGCGATCGACCAGATATGGATTGCCCTGCCGATGCGGGAGGAAGAGGCGATCACCCAGGTGCTCGAACAGCTCCAGCATTCCACAGCCGAGATCAAGTTCGTCCCCGACCTGTTCGGCATCCAGCTGCTCAACCATTCGGTCGAACAGATTGCCGGGCTACCCGTCATCAACCTGCGTTCGACGCCGCTCGATGGCACCGCCTACCTGGTCAAGTCGCTCATGGATCGCTCGCTGGCGGCCATCATCCTGCTGCTGATCGCCCCCCTCCTGGTGGCCATCGCCATCGGAGTGAAGCTGACCTCGCCAGGGCCGGTCCTGTTCCGGCAACTGCGCCACGGCATGGGGGGGCGGCCGATCGAGGTGTGGAAGTTCCGCAGCATGCGCGTGCACGAGGAGGCAGGCGGCCAGGTGACCCAGGCGCAGCGCGGTGATGCCCGCATCACGCGCTTCGGCGCTTTCCTGCGCCGGACCAGCCTCGATGAACTGCCGCAGTTCTTCAACGTGTTGCAGGGCGCCATGTCGATCGTCGGGCCGCGTCCCCACGCGATGGCCCACAACGAGCAGTACAAGGACCTGGTGGATCAATACATGCAGCGCCACAGGGTGAAGCCGGGAATCACCGGATGGGCCCAGGTCAACGGCCTGCGCGGAGAGACCGACACCTTGGACAAGATGGCGCGAAGGGTGGAGTACGACCTGTACTACCTGCAGAACTGGTCACCCTGGTTCGACCTGCGAATCATCCTGATGACCACGGTCAAGGGATTCGCCAGCAAGAACGCGTATTGAGCAGGTTGCGGCAGTGACGTTTTCAGGTATTCGAGGATGGACGGAATGAAGATTGCAGTCGCCGGCACGGGGTATGTCGGTCTTTCCAACGCGGTTCTGCTGGCGCAGAAGCACCGCGTAGTGGCTTTGGACATCGATCCCGAGCGCGTGCGCGAGATCAATTCGCGGGTCTCCCCGATCGAAGACCGTGAGATCTCGGAGTTCCTGGCCAGCGGCGCGCTCGACCTTGTCGCCACCCTGGACAAGCACCAGGCCTATGTGGGCGCGGACTTCGTCATCATCGCCACGCCAACCGACTACGATCCGCAGTCGAACTATTTCAATACCCGCTCGGTGGAATCGGTCATCCGCGACGTGATGGCAATCAATCCCGACGCGGTGATGGTCATCAAGTCGACCATCCCGGTGGGCTTTACCGCGCGCATCAGCGCGGAACTGGGGACCTCCAACCTCATCTTCTCGCCAGAATTCCTTCGCGAGGGACGCGCGCTGCACGACAACCTACATCCCAGCCGCATCGTGGTGGGCGAGCGTTCCGAGCGGGCAAGGACTTTCGCAGGCCTGCTGGCCGAGGGCGCCAGGTCCGAATGCCCGGTGGTATTCACTGACTCCACCGAGGCGGAGGCAATCAAGCTGTTTGCCAACACCTACCTTGCGATGCGCGTGGCGTACTTCAACGAGCTGGACACTTACGCTGCTAGCCACGGCCTCGAGAGCCGGCAGATCATCGAGGGCGTGTGCCTCGATCCGCGCATCGGCCTGGGCTACAACAATCCTTCCTTCGGCTACGGCGGCTACTGCCTGCCCAAGGACACCAAGCAACTGTTGGCCAACTACAACGACGTCCCGCAGAACCTCATCCACGCGATCGTGGATTCGAACCGCACCCGCAAGGATTTCATCGCTGATGAGGTGGTGCGCCGTGGGCCCCGCACGGTGGGAATCTATCGCCTGACCATGAAGGCGGGATCGGACAATTTCCGCTCGTCGAGCATCCAGGGAGTGATGAAGCGGATCAAGGCCAAGGGTATCGAAGTGGTGGTCTATGAGCCCGCGCTGATGGATGCCGAGTTCTTTCGGTCGAGGGTCATCCGCGACCTGGGCGAGTTCAAGGCCAGGGCCGACGTGATCTTGGCCAACCGTGTGACCGACGAGATCGGCGACGTGGCTTCGAAGGTCTACAGCCGCGACCTGTTCGGTGCGGACTGAGGTGCGCGTGTGAAGGTCCTGGTTACCGGCGTAGCAGGGTTCATCGGCATGCACTGCGCGCGCCGCCTGCTGTCTCGTGGGCATGTCGTTACCGGCATCGACAATCTCGGCGCCAGCCATGATGTCCAGCTCAAGCGGGATCGGCTCGCGCTCCTCGAGCCGCAGGCGGGCTTCAGCTTCGAACGGCTGGATCTGGTCGACAGGGCGGGCATGGCGATCCTGTTCAGGGAGCAGGCGTTCGACGCCGTCATCCATCTGGGCGCGGAGCCTGCTGCGCGCTACTCGTTCGAGAATCCTCTTGCGTACGTTGACAGCAATGTCGGTGGGATGGTGTCGGTGCTGGAGGGGTGCCGTCGCCATGGCGTGGGCCATCTGATCTACGCATCCTCGTATTGCGTGCATGGCGCCGACGCTTCGGGCGGGATGCCTTCGTTTCACGCTGCCGCCAAGCGCGCGGACGAAACGATGGCCGCCACCTACGCTCGCCTGTACGGGTTGCCCGCCACAGGCCTGCGGCTGTTCTCCGTGTACGGATCCTGGGGAAGGCCCGATGCCGCTTATTACAGGTTTGCCGACGCGATCAGAGCGGGCCAACCCATCGAGCTGCATAACGAAGGACGCATGAGTCGCGATTTCGTTCACATCGATGACGTCGTCGAGCTCGTGGAGCGAATGCTGGTCCAGCCGCCGGAGGTTGACGCCGCCGGCACGCCACATCGGCTCTATGACCTCGGCCGGGGCCGGCTCGAGCGCATCGCCGACCTCGTCTCCCACTTGGAGCGGCTCACCGGCCGTCGAGCCTCGAAGCTCCCGCTCCCGATGCAGCCCGGTGAGATGGAAGGAGTGCCGGCAAAGCTGGGCGATATGGCTCGTGATTTCGGCTTCGCGCCGGCGATCGGGCTGGCAGACGGAATGGAAGAATTCGTCGCGTGGCACCGCGAATACAACGTTTTCCAAAGGACACGACGTCAATGAGCAAGGTGGCTGATTACCCGTTTCCGGTTGTCATGATCGGCGGATTTCCAACTGCGGCGGTTTCGCGCACGGCCCTGGCCGAATGCATGGTGCAGGATTGCATGCGCGCGCGTGCGAGCCGAGAAGACTGGACGCCCAAGGTCGTCCTGTCCTCCAATGGTCAGGGCATTGCGCTCGCGGGCACGGACGCATCATTCGCTTCGGCAATGGCGCAGGCTGACATCATCCACGCTGACGGCATGCCGGTCGTATTCGCCAGCAGGATCACGCAGCACCCGCTGCCTGAGCGCATCGCCACCACCGACTTCTTCCATGATGCTGCGCGTGCCGCCGAGGCGCACGGGCTGCGCTTCTACATACTTGGCGCAACGGAAGATCAGAACTGCCGGGCCGTGGACGCGATTCGACGGCTCTATCCTGGTGTCGAGATCGTCGGCAGGCGTAACGGTTACTTCGGGTCAGAAGAAGATGAGGCGGTCTGCGAGGAGATCCGCCGGAGCGGGGCCGATGTCCTTTGGGTAGCCCTGGGCAAGCCTCGCCAGGAGTACTGGGCGCTCCGGAATCGGCATCGCCTGGCCGGAGTGGGCTGGATCAAGACCTGTGGCGGGCTTTACGCCTTCCTCGCAGACGACGTGCCGCGCGCACCCGGCTGGATGCGCGCGGCAGGCCTGGAATGGCTGTTCCGCGCGATCAGCGAGCCTCGCAGGCTGGGGTTGCGCTACCTGACCACCAACCCCTATTCGCTTTTCCGTCTGCTGCGGCACACGGATTTCGGCACACGCAGGCCCGTGCCGGTTCGCGAAATGTACTGAAGCACCGACCAAGTCCGTGAAGAGCCTTTGCCGAGATGGATAATCTGAAGTCCTTAGTCTTGAAACACCTGTCGTCACGGCATGGCGCGTTGCTCGATGCGTGGACAAAAACTGGTAACCACCCGTCAGGAACCACCGTCGAGAATCACTGCGACATGGTCTACTCCTTGGCGCTCCTCGGCGAGCTTCCCGCAATTGCGTCAGCAGCGGTCGATAGGTTTCGTGAACTGATCCTTGCCGCTGACCTTCCGGGCTGGTCCACACGCGACGTCGCCGAGGCGCGGCTCTCCGTACATAATTGTGCCTACCTGCTAGGTGCCTTGAACCTGCTTGAGCAGAGATTCTCCGGCGTCTTCGCGAGCGCGCTGGGAAGCCGAAGGTTCCGTCCGGAGCAGTTGATCGACATGCGGACCTGCGTTCCACGGTTTCCGCGGAAGTGGGCGCATCACAATTGGCGTGTCAGCCATTGGCTCGGCGGCGTTCCCTCGATCATCCTGTCCCTGGAAGCAAGTGGGGCCAATGGGGCGGATGAGGTGGAGGGGCTTTCCGCGCGCGTACGCGAGGCGGTCAGCGGCCTCATGGATCCGAGTACGGGCATGATCAGGGCCTATCGCAGCGATATCCTCCAAAGATTGTTCCGCATCGCCTACGGATTTCGGCACAGCCCGGACCTTGGCGACCTCGGGGGCGTCGCACACATACTGTGGATCGACCATGCGAGCGGTCGTCGTTACCTGGCGCTTCCTGAAATTCATGCGGAGGCCTCGCGGCTGTTTCAGTCGCGGGAGCCGTTCATGGAGGCGGTTCCGTACTGCCTGGACTTCGATGTGGTTCAAGCACTTCGGACCTCCGCACAGCAGCTTGGGGTGGACTCATTGCAGGATCGCGAGCGCGCGTTCCTGATGATGTCCGACATCGAGAAGTTCTTCGAACAGCCGACTGCCGGATATACCCTGCACAAGATCCCCGGTGCACTGGCGACCTACCATGAGTGCGGCCTGCTTGTCGGTGAGGTGTCCTTGAGGCAGTTGGAGCTTGCGCCTATCGACATCATCAGTGCGGCCAAGTGGCTGTAGAACATGCATAACAGTCCGCAAGCCCCTGGCCTTTCACCGGTCGAAGTGCCATCTGCTGTGAAGCCTTACGTGGCGGATAGTCTCACGCACTACAAGCAACGCGCGAATGCGCGGGCTGCAGAGCTGCAGATGCAGCTGGCTCCGGAGCTGCTCGCGCTGGCAAGAGAATACGTTTCCCAACTGACTTCATCGCGGAACCGGCCGGCGCTGATGCGGGAGCTTCCGCGCGCGCATGGCACGCTGATGACACTGGCGACGGGGGCGGGCGTACCGGTACTGAACTGGATGGTGATGCAGGGATTGATCTGCCTTGAGGTCCAAGTTCAGTCGCGGAACTCACTGCCTTCGATCGACACGGTGGCGAGTTACGTCCGTTACCTGGACTTGATGTTTGAACGCATGGCCCGCACAGACTACGTTCCGGACTCCGAGGAATTCATCAAGGATTTGCGCTTCTCCTTCGGAATGAGCTTCCCGGTGGACGCGTGGTGGATCGATATGCGGAGCCGGCTCGCGGGCCGTCTTGGCGCGTGGTATGGGATCAGGAATCCGGCAAGCTGCATTGCCGGACTACCCTCGCATCTGCCTTGTGCGAGGTTGTATGTTGAACCCCGTCTTCTCGCGCATTTCAATGAGGCCACGCTGCGTCGTACATATCTGGCCGCTGCGGCGTTGATGGTGGCTGATCGCTCATTGGTCGGCATGACCGTCAAGAGCTGGTTCAACGACCCGGCCGTAGGCCGGATCAGCCCTCGGCTCGGATATCTGACCAGTATTGCCCGAGATGGGGGGGCCAAGTTCATCCGTGGCAGGACGTCGGAAAAGGACATTGCCAGGGCCACCTCGAAGTCCGCTACCCGTAAAGACCTTTATCTCCAGGGTACGTATGTTCCGACGCCCTATTCGCTGTTCTGGAGGCGTGATTCCCTGATTGCCTGGGCCGAGTCCGAGGTGGGAAAGCCATGAATCGGGCCGCAAGCCACGGGGCGATCTACGTCGTAGGCCGGCTCGTTCCGTCCATCGTCATGGTGGCTTCGACCGCGATCTTCACGCGGATGGCCGATCCAGATACATTGTCCGCATATGTCCTCGCCACGTCGGGCGCCCTGCTCGGCAGCGCTGCACTGTTCCAGTGGCTCAGGCTAAGTGTCCTGCGCTATGCCCATGACGAGGACCGGGCCCAGGTCATCGGTGCATCCGCAGTGCTATATGCGGTCCAAGGCGCGCTTGTCATCGGCGTTGGAGCGATTGCTTCGATGGCGGGGGTCAGGCTGGATCCGCAGTTGATCCGGATTGGTGTGGTGCTGCTTCTCTGCCAAGCCTGGTTTGACCTGATCCAGGAGCTTCAGAGAGGCGCGCTGCAGCCGGTGTCCTATAGCATCACGCTATGCCTGAAGGCTGTACTTTCACTGGCTCTGGGCGTGGTAGCACTGTATCTGTTCAACAGCGGCTATGCCCTCGTGCTTGCAAGTGCCGCCGCGCTCGCGATCGCACCATTGCACAACGTCAGGAAGATGTTCGGTGGCGCAAAGTGGAGCCGCCGGTGGGCAGGGAAAATCATTGCCTATGGTTGGCCGCTATCCATATCTCTCGTGCTTTTCAACCTTAGCATCGTCGGTGATCGTTTCATCATTGCGCACTTTCTTGGCGCGGGTGCCGCCGGCCTGTATGGTCCGGTTTCCGATCTGGGGAGGCAAACGATCACCACCTTCCTGCAGAGCGTCACGCTCGCGAGCTACCCGTTGGCGATCAAGGCGCTCAAGGATGGCGGTGTACAAGCCGCGCGCGAGCAGCTGTCCAGCAATGCGAAGTTGCTCCTGCTGCTTTCCGTTCCCTGTACGTTAGGCGTGGTTGCCGCTGCCGCAGAGTGCGCGTTTCTGCTGCTGGGCAAGGAGTACCGGGCCATGGCGGGGCAGCTGCTGCCCCTGTCGGCTGGCGCCGCCTTCTTCATGAGTTGGCAGATGTTCTATTTCACCCAGGCTACCCAGCTCGGCGAGAAGACCATCGGTCAGTTCATCGTGATGGCCGGCACCGCGATGGTCAGTCTGGCCATGAGCTTCCTGATGATTCCAGCGCATGGCCTGATCGGTGCCGGATGGGCGGCCCTGGCAGCCCAGGGGATCGGCCTTGTCATCTCCATCTGTGTCAGCCGCTTCTGCTTCCCACTTCCGTTTCCGCTGCTTGATGCGGGCAAGACCTTGGTGGCCGGCATCATCATGGTGGCGGCGGTCTGGATCACCCAGCATTTTGTGGGAAACATGTCCCTGTTCAGGGTCGTTGCCGTGATATCCGTAGGTGTCGTCTCATATGGCGCCTCCGCATTCCTGCTCGATGCCGCGGGCATCAGACGAATCTTCAGTGGAGCGGCCAATCGCGTGCGCCGTCTTCTCGGCCGCGCCAAGGACAAGAAATGAAACCGTTGGTAAGTGTTGTCATCCCGGCCTACAACCGCGCCCAGACCATCACTGCGTGTGTCGGGTCGGTGCTCGAGCAGGGCTACGAGAATCTTGAAGTCATCGTGGTGGATGATGGATCAAGCGATGATACGGCTCGCGTTGTGGAAGAGATGACGGATCCCCGCGTGCGGCTGATAAGGCAGGGCAACGCGGGGGCGAACGTCGCGCGGAACACCGGCCTGGACAACGCGTCGGGGAAGTATGTTGCGCTTCTGGACTCGGACGATATCTTCCTGCCGGGACACCTGTCCGGCTCGGTCGAAGTGCTGGAGCGATCAGCATCGAAGACGCTCGTCTATTCCCAGGTTGTCGTTGATCGCGGGGATGGCGTCACGTTTCTCAAGCCGCCGCGGGCCTTGCGAGCCGGTGAGAATGTCGCCGAGTACATGCTCTGTGACAAAGGGTTCATCCAGACCTCAACGATTATGATGCGCCGTGAGTTGGCGGCCAATGTCCGATATCTTCCTGGGCTTCCGGCCGGCCAGGACCTGGATTTCGCCATCCGTTGCATGGGACATGGCGTGGACTTTGTGATGAAGCCGGTGCCGGGGGCCGTATGGAAGGATCACTTCGATCCGTCTCGGATATCCGCCGGCGCGCATCCCGTGGCCCGGGAAGAATGGCTTGCGAGCGTGAAGGATTCCATCACCGGAAAGGCCTATTACGGGTTCCGGGGCTGGTTCCTAGCCAAGTCCTATGCGAAGAAGGGGTTCGTGTCGAAGGCTCTGACGCTCTATGGTTCTTCCGTCATCCACCGACCATATTCGCTGAAGCACTCCGTAGTGGTGTTTCTGCAGATCATTCTCTCTGGCTCGCTGTACAGGTCGATCGCAGACCTGACGATCCGGTTGCGTGGCGGGCGACGCACCGACCGTAATGTCGCGGGCTGATCCAGTGCCCACCTCGATTACCCAAATGAACAACGAATTCCCTTCGGATGGCATGGTTCGCCGGCGCTCCAGCGTGCGACCCCTGATTATGTTGATGTGGTCGATTCCGCTGATGTGGGTGCTGGGCGGTGAACGGCTCCTGTTCCCCCTGCTCGTCCTCGCATTCACCTTCCGGGCCATCCCGCGCGATGGGAAGTTCACCAGGCCGATACTCTGGTTTGGCGCCTTCCTGATTGCCTATCTGGCCTCGATCACCCAGGTGGCGGAACCGGACCGGTACATCACTTTCCTCTGGGACTTCTCCATCTATCTGTCAATGCTCCTCACCATCATGTACATCGTGAGGGGGGCGTTTAATCTGGATGAGATTGAATCGATCCTTCAGAATCTGGTGTTGATAACCATACTTTTCCACGTTATCGCCATGACCTATTTCGTCCTTGGCGACTGGAGATTCGAGACGCTTCTGGGCAAGGCACTTCCGGGCGGCTTGAAGAATACACAGATCGGCCAGAAGATCGCCATTCATGGTGTTGGGCGCGAGCTTTACTTCCTAGGTGTGAATACCCGACTGGCCTCCATCTTTACCTCGTCGATGCAGTATGCGGCGGTCACCCTGTTGGTGACGCCAATGGCGCTGTATTTCTTCCTCGTGAAGCGTGGCTGGATGCGGTTGGCATTTGCCGTTGCGCTGATTCTTTGCCTATTGGGTCTGTTCTTCTCCCAGGGCCGTACGGCCATGGTTATCTCCGCCGTGGCGTTGCCGGTGGTTTTCGTGTGTTTCGTGCTTTCCAAGGTGGGGATGCTGTCGAACAAGTCGATTGCCTCTACCGGCCTGGCGGTGATCCTGCTGGGCGCGCCAATCGCGATGGCAGTGCTTCCGTTTGCCTATGAAGCGTTCGACTTCTACTTCGTGCAGCAGCGGGCGGCCAGCTACGAAGAACGATCGGAGGTATATCGACAATCTTGGGACCAGATCGGCGATTCGCCACTGCTGGGCCATGGGACGCAGGTTACGGTCGAAGATCTCAACGTGCCGCTCGGAAGCCACAACTGGTATCTGGGCGTGCTGTTCAAGCATGGAATGCTTGGATTGGTCCCTCTGTTGGCGTTCTTGCTTTATGTGGTGAACGCGAGCCTGCGTAGTATCTTTTTTGTGAAGAGCCAGAGGGAAAAGCTGTTTGCGATCGCGATCTTCCTGACGATTGCTTCACACCTGCTCCTCTGTCTTACCGCCGAGCCGGTGGTTGACGCCATTCATGTTTTCTTCCTTTCCGTGATATATGGCTGCGCTCTGGCATTTCGCGCTGCAGGTGTTCGGCAGCACGAGTTGGAATAATTGTGCCGGGGTGTCCCGGTGGCTAGCCGGAGGTGACACAATTCGACCATGCTTCCGCATGGGTTTCATGAAGCTGCCGGCCTGTTCGTGGAGAATTGGCGATGGCGGCGGCTCGTGCTAGCAGGCGTCAAGGGCTTGTCTCCTCGGCAACTATTCAATCGTTTGCAACTTCAGGCGTTTCCTTCCATGAACCAGCCGATCGTCATCGACATCAGTCCCGGCGTCCGCGTCGCCAACGACGCCCCCTTCGTCCTGTTCGGCGGCCTCAATGTCCTGGAGGACCTGGACTCCACCCTGTACGCCGTCGAGCGCTACAAGGAAGCGACGACCAAGCTGGGCATCCCGTACGTGTTCAAGGCGTCGTACGACAAGGCCAACCGCTCCTCGATCCATTCCTATCGTGGGGTCGGCCTGCAGGAAGGCCTGCGTATCTTCGAGGAGGTCAAGCGCCGCTTCGAGGTGCCGCTGATCACCGACGTGCACGAGGTCGACCAGGCTGCACCGGTGGCCGAGGTGGTCGACGTGCTGCAGATCCCGGCGTTCCTGGCGCGGCAGACCGACCTGGTGGTGGCGATCGCCCGCACCGGCCGCGTGATCAACATCAAGAAGCCACAGTTCCTCAGCCCGACGCAGATGCAGCACATCGTGCGCAAGATCCGCGAAGCGGGGAACGAGCGCATCATCCTGTGCGAGCGCGGTACCCAGTTCGGCTACGACAACCTGGTCGTGGACATGTTGGGTTTCCGCGAGATGATCGAGTCCACCGGGGGACTGCCGGCGATCTTCGACGTCACCCACAGCCTGCAGCGGCGCGAAGCGGGTGGCGAGGCTTCCGGCGGACGCCGTCGGCAGGTGCTCGAGCTGGCGCGCGCCGGCATGGCGGTAGGGCTGGCGGGCTTGTTCCTGGAAGCCCATCGTGATCCGGACCATGCACGTTGCGATGGGCCGAGCGCGCTGCCGCTTTCGGCCTTGGAGCCGTTCCTGGCCCAGATCAAGGCGATCGACGACCTGGTGAAGGGCTTCGCCCCGCTCGATATCCGCTGATTCAAGCGCCGCCGCGCGCGACGGGCGAGCGGCGATCAGCGATGACCGGCCTGCGCGGTGCGGGGTGTTGCCGGGTGCAGCGCGGCCGGTGCATGCGCCATGCGCCGGCTACGTTGGCTGCGTCCGGCGGCGAAGCACAGGGCGGCTACCACCACGCCCAGGCAGGTGCCCAGCGAGAGACCCGCGAAGAACCAGAACATGCGCTTCTCCAGGCGGCATCGGGGGCGCCGCGATGGGCCTATCGTGAACGAGCCGCCTCAACGTCAGGTGAAAGCGGGGTTTCGGCCGGCCATGCCTTCCGCGACCACGGGGCCTGCCGACCCGATACGGCGGTGGCTGCCCGCGCCAGCCAGTGCTCGCTCGGAACCCGTGGGAAACGCAGATCCGTCCAGGCCAGGGCGAGGAAAAGGCCGCACAGCAGCAGCGCCACCGCGGCACTGGCGTCCGGCGCCAGCCATTGCCCGCGCAGGGCGCGCAGGCTGGCCAAGGCCACCGCGCCGCCCAGGAGGGTCCCGGCGATCACTTCCGAGGGCGGATGCGCGTCCAGGGCGATCCGCGAAAGGCCGATCAGCAGCGCGAAGCCGACGCCGGCGGCGGTGGCCAGCCAGCGCCAGCGACGCTTCCGGGGCGGGACCGCCACGGCCGCCAGAACCGGCCACAGCGAAAACGCCAACACGGTATGGCCGCTGAAGCAGGTCAGGTCCCAGGCGCGCACGCCGACGCCCCAGCCGTAGAAAGCCATTTTGCTGGCCGCGACCAAGGCTACGCCTGCGGCGACCGCGCACCACCAGCGCATGACCGGGGCCCGCGCGGCGGGGACGCGCATCAACAGCAGTCCGACCAGCGCCGCCAGCGGCAGCACGCACAGTGCGCTGCCGGGTACCACGAACCAATGCCAGTCCCAATCCAGATCCATCGTCCTGCTTGCGCGGCCCGGTGGCCGTCGTCGTGTCGAATGCATTGCCATTGTGGGGCAAAGCCGCAGGCGCTGCCTGGATTCACCGCATGCCAACCTGCCCGCTGCCACGCTGCCGGCGTTTCCCCCACCTGACCTGGAGATTTCCATGAAGGCAGTGCGTTACATCGCCACCGGCAAGCCCCCTGAAATCGTCGACGTGCCCAAGCCCGAGCCGGGCCCCGGGCAGATCCGCATCCGCGTGGCGGGCGCCGGCGTCTGCCATTCGGACCTGCACGTGCTGGACGACGGCATCGGCATCCCTGGTCCGTTCACCCTCGGGCACGAAAACACCGGCTGGATCGATGCGCTCGGCCAGGGCGTGGAGGGCTGGAAGGAGGGCGACGCGGTTGCCGTGTATGGGCCGTGGGGTTGTGGTCGCTGCCATACCTGCCAGCAGTCCGCGGAGAATTACTGTGAGAACCACGCCAGCATCCCGACCTACGGCGGTGGGCTGGGTTCGGATGGCGGCATGGCCGAATACATGATCGTGCCGTCGTCGCGGCTGCTGGTGCCGCTCGGTGACCTGGATCCGATCGCGGCCGCGCCGTTGAGCGATGCGGCGCTCACGCCCTATCACGCGATCAAGGCCGCGCTGCCGTTGCTGACTCCCGAAGCAAGCGTGGTGGTGCTCGGCATCGGTGGCCTCGGCCACATGGCCGTGCAGCTGCTGCAGGCGCTGACGCCGGCGCGGCTGATCGCCGGTGATATCGACGATGGCAAGCTGGCGCATGCACGCGAGCTGGGCGTCAAGCACACGGTCAACACGCGCGATGGCAAGGCGGCGGCCGAGGAGATCGCGGCCTTCACCGGTGCGCGCGGGGCCACCGTGGCGCTGGATTTCGTCGGCGTCCAGGCAACCATGGACCTGTGCCAGAAGGTGGTGGGCCGCGCCAGCCGACTGACCGTGGTCGGCCTCGGCGGCGGCACGCTGGCGTATTCGGCCAACAACCCACCTTATGGTTGCGAGGTCAGCATTCCCTACTGGGGATCGCGGACCGAGCTGATCGAGGTCATCGCGCTTGCCCAGGCCGGCCGCATCCATGCCGATGTGGAGGTGTTCCCGCTGGAGCAGGCCGTCGATGTGTACGACCGCCTGCGCCACGGCAGGATCCGCGGCCGCGCGGTGCTCAAACCCTGACCATCGCCGATCGCGCAGGTTGCGATTGCCCGCGGGGCCGGCAGCTCTGGCATAATGGCCGGCCACGCGCCCGTAGCTCAGCCGGATAGAGTAGTGGCTTCCGAAGCCATTGGTCGGGGGTTCGAATCCCTCCGGGCGCGCCAATACGAAGATCCGGTCCGCCCAGTGCTGGACCACGCACAGACCCCGGCCCGGCCGGGGTTTCTGCTTTCTGGACCTTGAGGCCCAAGCGGCCGCCGTCCTGAGTGCCCTTCTGGAACACCGCTGCGCCTCCCGCCGCATGGCGGTCCAGATGCGACTGCGACCGATCCGCGCAAGCAAATAAGAATTGTTTCCATGTAGAATGCGCATTCAGGGCGTCGCCGGGCGGCGTTGCCCAGTCCCCACGTACTGGATATCCCCACATGTTCTCTCCCCGCCGCCGGTCCGCCGGCCTGCCGCGCCATTCCCTGCTCGCCCTGGGCCTGGTGGCCGTCGTCCACGCCCATGCTGCCGAAGCGGACGCCGCCGCCCCGGCGCTCGACGCCAAGCAGTTGGACCAGGTGATGGTCGTCGCCCAGCGCGCCGAGCGCGTCAGCAACGGTGCGACCAACCTGGACCTTGCGATCAAGGACACGCCGCAGTCGATCAGCGAAGTGACCCGCGAGCAGATGGCCCGTTTCGGTGCCACCAGCGTCAATGATGCGCTGCGCCTGGCCACCGGCATCCAGGTCGATGAGTGGGAAACCAACCGCACGACCTATACCGCGCGCGGCTTCGACATCCAGAACACCCAGATCGATGGCGTCGGCATGCCGAACGGCTGGGGTATCGCCACCAGCGCGACCGACAGCTACGGCTACGAGAAGCTGGAAGTGATCCGCGGCGCGAACGGCCTGCTGACCGGCGTCGGCAACGCCGCCGGCACGATCAATTACGTGCGCAAGCGTCCGACCAACGAGCAGGAAGGCGAGGTCGGCGTGAGCTACGGCTCGTGGGGCACCACGCGCGTGCAGGCCGACTACTCCACTCCGTTCACCGATGACGGCCGCTGGGCCGGTCGCGTGGTCGCCGCGCACCAGGACGGCGATTCGTGGTTGCGCGACAAGGAAGACAAGCGCGACTTCTTCTATGGCGTGGTTGACGGCCAGATCGGCGAGAACGGCACGCTCACCGCCGGCTATTCGTGGCAGAAGGCCCGCACCACCGGCAACATGTGGGGCGCGCTGGCCTTCATGTACAGCGATGGCACCCAGGCCGAGTGGAGCCGCAGCGCGTCGACCACCCAGGACTGGACGATGTGGGACACCACGACCCAGATGGGCTTCCTCGAGTACGCCCACCAGCTGGCCGAGCGTTGGCAGCTGAAGGTCTCGTACAACTATCGCCGCACCGATAACGACGACAAGCTGTTCTACGCCACCGACCTGATGGGCACCGGCCTGGAGCCGGGCACCAACCTGGGCCTGTACGGCTATCCGTGGGGCGGCAAGGACCGCACGACAGCGCATATCGGCGATGCCCAGGTCGACGGCCACTTCGACCTGTTCGGCCGCGACCAGGAAGTCGTCTTCGGCGTGAGCTATGCCACCAGCGAAGCGGACAACCGCGAGTACGCGCAGGCCATGTGCGGCGATATCGCCTGCGGCTACATCGAGATGCCGGGTTTCCCCTGGGCGGGCGACGTGATCCCCGAGCCGGTGTGGGGTGACCTGTCGACCTACAGCACGCTCAACCAGCGCATCAAGCGCGCCTACGGTGTCACCCGCCTGGCGTTCACCGATCGCCTCAAGGCCGTGCTGGGCTTCAACTTCACCCAGTACCACCGCGACGGCACCAACTATGGCGTCGTGTTCGACCAGACCGAGAGCAATACCAGCCCGTACGCCGGGCTGACCTTCGACTTCAACGAGCACGTGCTGGGTTACGTCAGCTACTCGGATATCTACCAGCCACAGGACCAGAGCGATGCCGACGGCCGCTACCTGGATCCGACCAAGGGCAAGAACTACGAAGTGGGCGTGAAGGCCGACTGGCTGGACAAGCGGCTGCTGACCACCGTGGCCCTGTTCAAGGCGCGCCAGGATGGCCTGGCCACCGGCATGGGTTACAACGACCAGGGCCAGTTCTACTACGGCGGCGTGGATGTCGAATCCAAGGGCATCGAGCTGGAGGCGACCGGCAAGCTGACCGACAACGTCGAACTGGTGCTGGGCTACACCGCGCTGAAGCTGACCGGGGAGGAGGGCGACGATACCTATCGCTGGGTGCCGCGCCGTACCGCCAACCTGATGCTGACCGCGCGCCTGCCCAGCTACACGGCGCTGCAGTTCGGCCTGGGCGGTCGCTGGCAGAGCGACATCTCCAACGTGGAGAGCAACGGCTTCACCGTGCGCCAGGGCAGCTATGCGGTGGTCGACGGTTTCGTGGGCTGGGATTTCCTGCCCAATGCGACGGTGCGCTTCAACGTGCAGAACATCTTCGATGAGAAGTACATCAACACGCTGCGCTACAGCGGCTACTACGGCGCGCCGCGCAACTACACCCTGAGCCTGGGCTGGCGCTTCTAAGCCTGCCGCGACGTTAGTGGCTGTATGCCGATGGCGGTGGTTCCTTCCAGGATCCACCGCCATTTTTCCTTGACGTGAGGGCGCTCGGTTGCGGCCTGGCGGCCGCTGGGCTCTGGTTTGTCGCCGACGTCTGGTTGGTCGGCCTTCGATTGGGCCGAGGCGGGTGGGTTGCTCGCAGGCGCTGCGGCGCGGTGCCTCGCACCCCGCCGCCCGCGACACAACCGGCCCCATGCGGATCTCCGCGATAGCCCATCGCGCAGCGCGCGAAGGGCCGGACAGCCGAGCCACATCGAAGGCCGGGCAACCAACGGCCAGCGCAGAACCAAAGGAAAGCGGCCGCCAGGCCGCAACCCCATCCCACGCGAGCGCCCAAAAAAAAACCGACGGCGGATCCTGGGAGATTCCGCCGCCGGTACCACCCGTTCGATCAGAACGTGAAGGCCAGGCTCAACTTGTAGGACCGGCCGTAGCGGTAATAGCTGTTGAGCAGCAACGGATTGCCGTTGATGCTGGTGGTCTGCTCGTCGTCCAGCAGGTTGTCGCCTTCCAGCGTGACACTGAAGTGGTCGTTGACGTTATAGGACACGTGCGCGCTGACCCAGGTCAGGGGGTCGGATTCCTCGTTGTAGCCCTGGCCAAGCACGTTGGTGGCGGTGACATAGCCATCGGTATGGTCGGCGGTCGCGCCGATCGACCAGTCGTGCTTCTCGTACATCAGGCCCAGCGAGTACACCGACGGAGCGATGCCTTCCAGCGGACGCTCTTCGCCGTCGACATAGCTGTTGGACCAGTTGCGGGTGTACTGCGCGCGGAAGCCCAGGCCGTTGTCCCAGAAGTGCTGCAGGCCGGCCTCGATGCCATGGACCTTGGCGTAGTCGCCGTTGATCGGGCGCATGATGTTGAACAGGTAGCCGGGCACGCCGATGTCCTGCTGCGGTTCCCAGCTGGTGGTGATCTGGTTCTCGATGCGCTTGTAGAACGTGGCCAGGTTGAAGATCGAGTTCTCGGCGAAGTACCACTCAAGCGACAGGTCCGCCTGCTTGGCCTCATAGGGCTTGAGGTCGACGTTGCCGCCATAGACCTGGGTGAACTCGCCCCACGAGACGCTGGCGGTGGTGCTGGTCGGTGCCAGCTGTTCCACCGACGGGCGGGCCATCGTCTTGGCCGCGCCGAAGCGCAGCTGGAGGTCATCGGTGAAGTGCCAGATGAAGTTCAAGGACGGCAGGAAGAAGCTGTAGTCGTTGTCTTCGCGGATCGGCGTGGGATCGGCGTAGGTCGCCGTATAGTTGAACGCGCCGTTCTCGGTGATGCTGGTGATCTTCGCGTCCCATGCCTGCGAGGTGGTCTTGGTCCTGCCGAAGCGCACGCCGACATTGCCGTCCCACTTGTCGCCGGAGAAATCCGCCTGGACGTAGAGCGCGGTGGTCTTCTCGGTGACGCGGTAGCTCTCCAGCGGGTTCCACTCGGGCGCGGCGTTGCTGAAGCCGTAGGTCGTGCCGTCCGGACGCTCGTTGCCGTCGTAGGCCTGCAGCGCGGCCAGGTAGGCCGGCACGTCGAAGCCGAGGAACGAGCGGGGGAAGGTGCCATTGACCCCGCTCATGAAGTTCTTCAGCGAGTAGGTGCGGTTGATGACATCGGCGTCCAGGTCGCCGACGTTGATCGCACTGTCGCCGGAGTAGTAGTCCGCGCCGCCGTTGACGGTGTTGTTGATCAGGTCACGCGACTTGCGGCGGTCGGTGAGCGTGGCGCCAAAGCGCAGCTTGTCCATGTGCCACTTGCCCACGAACAACTCGCCGGCCAGGGTGCCGCCGTTGATGCGGTCCTGGATGTTGTCGCCGGCCAGTTCCATGTAGTGGGTATTGAAGTCGGACTCGCCGAACTCGTCGCTGGCCAATCCGCTGATCAGCTCGCGGCCATCGTCAAAGTAGGAGTTGACGCTGGGCACGCCGCCGGGGTTCAGGTCGATCCGGGTCACGTTCGGCTGGTTCATGCGCAGTACGACGTAGGTGTCCTGGCCGCCGGAATAGCGCTTGGAAGTGGAGCGGTAGAGATCACCGATCAGCTTGAAGTCCTCGGTGACCTGCCACTGTGCGTTGGCACCGTACAGGTCGGTGTCGACGACGCGGTGCTCGGTCTGGTTGAGCAGCTCCGGATTCAGGCGCAGCTCCGGATCCGGATTGTCCAGGGTCAGGCCGGTGACGATGCCGTTCTGGACGGTTACGTTGGACCAGCGGCCCGGCGAGAACAGGGGGTAGTACGACTGCTGGTAGGACACCTGGGGTGAATCCAGGCGGGTCTTCAGGCCATCGATGGTCAGGCGGAAGTCGTCGTTCGGCCGCCACTCGAACTTGCCGGTGTATGCGGTGCGCTTCTTGTCTTCCATGATCGAGCCGACGCGGAACTGGCCGGGAGCGATCAGGCCGTACTCGTCCGGATCAAGCTCGCCGTTGCCGTTGAGGTCGATGTTGCCGCCCCAGGCATTGCCGCCCCAGGTCGGATCGGACGGATCCGGGTTGCGGGTCCAGCCGCCATCGTTGCCGGCCACGTCGGTGCGATCGCGGCGGCTGGCGTAGACACCGCCGACCAGGATGCCGATGGTGTCGTCGGCGAAGGTGTCGCTGAATACCGCCGAGACCTTGCCGCCGTCCAGGCCGGACATCTGGTTGTGATCACCTTCCACGCGGAAGGCGCCGTGCTGGCCCTTGTCGTCGAACGGACTGGCCGAGCGCAGGTTCACCAAGCCGCCGATCGCGCCCTCGGTGTTCTGGGCTTCGGCGCCCTTGATGACGTCGGCGCCGCTGATGACGTCGGCGGGCAGCACGTCGAAGGCGAAATCGCGGCCCGGGCCATCAGTGGCCAGGATGCGGCCATTGAACGTGGTCAGCGTGTATTCCGGGCCCAGGCCGCGGACGCTGACTTTCTGGCCTTCGCCGCCGGCGGTGCGCGAAATGGCCACGCCGGTGATGTGGCTGAGCGAATCGGCCACGTTGTCATCGGGGAACTTGCCCAGTTCCAGCGCGGTGATCGAATCCTGCACGGTGGCAGAATCGCGCTTGAGCTCGACCGAGCGCGCCAGGCTGGCGCGCACGCCGGTCACCGTGACGGTGTCGAGGGTGACAGCGTCCTGGCTCGCAGCCGACGCAGGATCCTGCGCCGGTGCCGTGGCCTGCTCCTGGGCCTGTGCGGACAGGGAAAACAGCAGCGCCACGGCGATGCCATGGCAGAGCGGATTGCGGTGTGGTTTGACAGCTTTCACGGGGTCTCTCCTCCCAAGAAACAGCGATTCTGTATAACAAACGAAACCGAGGCTATACTAAGTTTCGTTTTGTATCAATGGCGAAAGTTAACGAAATGGCGCATACTGCCGCGTCCAGGAAGGGAAGGAATACCCATGTCCGCGACCCGCGATACCAGCCATAGACGCCTGCAGATCAGTGAACTCGTGCGCCAGCACGGCAGCGTGCAGGTGGCGGCGCTGGCCAGCCGGTTCGGCGTGAGCATGCAGACCGTGCGCAAGGACCTGCGCTACCTGGCTGAGCGGGGCGTGATGGCGCGTGCCTATGGCGGCGGCATCGACAGCGGCGTGGTCGGCAGGGCTGCGGCCAGCGAGCCGCATTACGAGGTCAAGCGGACCGTGCGGCTGGACGAGAAGCGCCGCATCGGCCAGCGCGCCGCCGCCCTGGTCAAGGCGGGCGATACCATCGCCATCGATTCCGGTACCACCGCCATCCAGCTGGCCGAGGCGCTGCCCAACATCGAGGTCACCGTGGTGACCAACGATTTCGGCGTGCTGGGCGCGCTTACGCCCAAGAGCAACATCCGCATCGTCATGCTGGGCGGCGAGCTGCGCCGCAAGAACATGGCCTTCTATGGCGGGCTGACCGTCGAGGCGCTCGACGCGCTGCACGTGGACATGCTGTTCCTCGGCGTGGACGGCATGGACCTGGAGCGCGGCATCACCACGCACTACGAGCCCGAGGCGATGCTCAACCGCAAGATGGTCGAGGCCGCCCGCATGGTCATCGCCATCACGGACAGCTCCAAGTTCGGGCGCATCTGCCTGCATCGGATCATCCCGATCGGCGACCTCGACAAGCTGATCACCGATACCGACGCTCCCGAGGACATCCGCCAGGCCAGCCAGCAGCTCGGTTTCGAGCTGCTGCTGGCCTGAGCCATCAGCGCTTGCCGATGCCGAAGACACGGATGGCGTTCGCGTAGTAGATCTTGTCGATCACCGCCTTCGGCAGCGCCAGGCCGGGCACGTCGGCATGGATCATGTCCACGCGCTGGGTCTGCCCGGTGGCCAGGTACTGCCAGTCCGAGGTCCAGAAATCATGGGCTTCGCGGCGGAATTCGGCCGGCTGGCTGTCAGGCTGGAAGGTCAGGTCGGTGCCGTAGATGAGGCGGTCCTGGTACTTGATGAAGAAGTCGCGCACCTTGCGGTAGTCGCGCACCGACTGGTACTGCACCTGGCTCATGCGCGCGGCCAGGTCGACGGTGGCATTGGGATAACGCTCGAGGAAGGCGGCCAGTACGTCGACGTCGTACTCCAGGCTGGCCATGTGCGCGCCGACCACCGACAGTCCCGGATGCGCGGCGACGAAGCGGTCGCGCGCGGCCATCAGGTCGGCATGGGTGGGCATCTCCGGGTGCAGGTACATGTGGTACTCGGGATGGTGCGCGAAGTACTCGCGGTCGTTGTCCGTGCTCATCTGGTCCAGCGGCAGCCAGCAGTTGTAGGGCTCGGCCTGGTGGGCGATCAGCGGCACGCCCAGCTTCTGGATCTGGTCGGCCACCGGCGACAGCCGCGCATCGTCGAGGAACACCCGCTTGCCGGCGGGATCGACTTCGACCATGCCGATGTTCTTCCATACCTTGACCGCGCGGGCGCCCTCGCCGACCTGGCGGGCGAGGCTGGCATTGGTCTTCTCGGTCCAGCCCGGCGTGCCGAAGCCCTTCATCGAGAAGGTCGCCGACCAGTGCACGCGCGCCGGATCGGCGTGCGCCAGCGCCAGCGCGGCTGCGTGCTGGCTCTCCACCGTCGGGAAGGCGGGGTAGTCCACGTTGATGGTGAGCAGTTCGAAGCCATCGCTGCGCGCCAGCGCCAGGAACGTCGGGTCGTTCGCGTTCATGTGCACGTGTGCGTCGAACTTGCGCACGTGGGCGTAGTCGTCCATTGAATAGGTGTCGGCGGCCTGCGCCGCCGCCTGGCAGCAGAGCGCGGACAGCAGGCCGATGGCCAGTACGGCGAAACGGGCGGGCCTGGAGCGGGAAGGGTTCGTCATGAGCTTGCCTAGGTAAGGAAACGAAACTTAAATACAACATATCGCAACAAAAGTGTTGCATCAAACTGCGCGCTGCACCAGAATCGGTCGAACCTTCCAACCCAGGACTGTCGAATGCACCCGATTGGTCGCCGCTCCGTTCTGAAGCTGTTTTCCGGCAGCGTCGCCGCCGCCGCGCTGCCGACACCAGTGCTGGCAGTCACGCGCGGGGGCGCCGGCGCGGAAAGCGCCAGCGCTGTACTCGACGATGGCGTGCTGGCGGTGGCTTTCGATTCGCAGCTGCGTACCCGCATCAGTGCGGCCGGCCAGGCACTGACTCCCTACCAGGCGAGCGAGTCGCTGCTGCTGGCCGCGGCGCCGGTGGAGCTGTTCGCCTATCGCGGCAAGCGCAGCGAGAGCGTGCGCGACCGCCTGCATGGCAAGGGACGCCGCCTGGTGGTCACCGGCACCGCCGATGGCCTGGAAAAGGAGGTCGGGCTGACCTTCTTCGAACGCTATCCCGGGCTGGCGGTGCAGACGGTGACCTATCGCAATGCGGGCACCGCGCCGGTGGAGGTGCAGGGATGGCGCAATGCAGCGCATGAACTGGCCGAAGCGCCCGGTGGTTTCTGGAGCTTCTCCGGTGCCACCCACGGGGACCGGCGTGACTGGGTGCAGCCGCTGACGGATGGATTCGACCAGCGCAACACCCTGGGCATGGACGCCTCCGACTACGGCGGCGGCACGCCGGTTGCCAACATCTGGCGACGCGACGTCGGCCTGGCGGTCGGTCACCTCGAGCCCAAGCCGCGGCTGCTCGACCTGCCGGTGCGCAGGACCGCCGGCGGCGCGGCCATCGCCATCGAATCTGCGCAGCCGGTGACGCTGGCGCCGGGACAGTCGCTGACCACGGACCGGACCTTCCTGTGCGCCCACGTGGGCGACCACTTCACCCCGCTCAGCCACTATCGCCGCTACATGCAGGATGAGGGCATCCGTGCGCCGCAGCCGCCGCAGTCGGCGTTCGCGCCGATCTGGTGCGCCTGGGGCTACGAGCGCGCTTTCAACACCCCGCAGGTGCTGGCGACGCTGCCGAAGGTGCGCGAGCTGGGCTTCGAGTGGGCGGTGCTGGACGACGGCTGGCAGACCAACGAGGGCGACTGGCAGATCGAGCGCCAGCGTTTCCCGCGCGGCGAGGAGGACATGAAGGCCTTCGTGGCGGCGATCCGCGCGCAGGGCCTGCGCCCGCGCCTGTGGATCGCGCCGCTGGCATGCGATCCGGGCAGCGACGTGCTGCACGACCATCCCGACATGCTCCTGCTGGACAAGGAAGGCTCGGTCCAGAAGATCAGCTGGTGGAACGCCTTCACCCAGTGCCCGGCGTACCAGCCGACGATCGACTTCTATGTCGACCTGGTGCGCAAGGCGATCGGCGAATGGGGCTTTGAAGGCCTGAAGCTCGACGGCCAGCACCTCAACGCCGTCGCTCCCTGCTACAACCCGCTGCACAACCATGCCGATCCGAAGGAGTCCTTCGAGAAGCTCGGCGACTTCTGGATGGCCATCCACAAGGCCGCGCGCGAGGCCAACCCCGAGGCGGTGGTCGAGCTGTGCCCGTGTGGCACCGCATTCGCATTCCACAACCTGCCGGCGACCGACCAGTATCCGGCTTCCGACCCGACTTCCTCGTGGCAGGTGCGCAGCAAGGGCAAGAGCGTCAAGGCGCTGTTCGGCCACGGCGGCAGCTATGCCGGCGACCATGTCGAGCTGAGCGACCACGGCGACGACTTTGCTTCCAGCGTGGGCCTGGGTGCGGTGATCTCCACCAAGTTCACCTGGCCGCACGATGCCGATCCGCCGCCGCCGCAGATGCCGCCGGGCGGCTACGTGCTGACCGCGGAGAAGGAGGTCCTGTGGCGGAAGTGGGTGGACCTGTACAAGGCGCACATGCTGCCCAAGGGCGAATACATGGGCGAGCTGTACGACATCGGCTTTGACCGCCCCGAGGCGCACGCGATCGCCAAGGACAAGGCGATGTACTACACCTTCTATGCCGACCAGCATGAGGGGCCACTGGAGCTGCGCGGGCTCGGCAAGGGCCGCTACCGGGTGCGCGACCTCTTCAACGAGGTCGACCTGGGTGAGGTCGATGCCACCGCCAATCGCCTGGATGCCTCGTTCAAGCGCTTCCTGCTGTTGCAGGCCACTCCTGTCGAGGCCGGTGCATGAGTGCGTCCGCTGCCATCCCGGGTAGCCGCGCGCCGCGCGCGTGGCTGTTGCATGCGCTGGTCACGGTCGTGCTGTGGGGCGTGTGGGGCGCGCTGTCTGGCCTGTCGGCGCAGCACGGCTTCCCGGACACCCTGGTCTACGTGGTCTGGGCATTGACGATGATCCCGCCGGCGTTGGTGATCCTGTGGCGCAACGGCTGGAAGCTCGAACGGCATCCGCGCGCGGTGGTCTACGGGCTGTTGATCGGCCTGCTCGGCGCCGGTGGCCAGATGCTGCTGTTCAAGACGCTCACCGTCGGCCCGGCCTACTTCATCTTCCCGATCATCTCGCTGTCACCGGTCATCACCATCGCGCTGTCGTTCGTGCTGCTGCGCGAACGCACCGGCTGGCAGGGCGCGCTGGGCATCGTGCTGGCGCTGGCTTCGCTGCCGCTGTTCGACCTCAGTTTCGGCCAGGGCGCGGGCGCCCAGGGCATGGGCTGGTTCGCGCTGTCACTGCTGATCATGCTCGCCTGGGGCCTGCAGGCCTATTTCATGAAGCTGGCCAACAACACGGTCAGCGCCGAGAGCATCTTCTTCTACATGACCCTGGGCGCGCTGCTGCTCGCGCCGGTGGCCTGGGCGATGACCGACTTCAGCCAGCCGATCAACACCGGCCTCGACGGGCCCTGGATGACCGCTGCGATCCAGATCCTCAACGCGATCGGCGCGCTGACGCTGGTGTACGCATTCCGCCACGGCAAGGCGATCGTGGTCGCGCCGATGACCAACGCCGGCGCGCCGCTGGTCACCGCGGTGCTGTCGCTGATTTTCGCCGGCGTGGTACCGGGCCCGCTGAAGATCGTGGGCCTGGTGCTGGCGCTGGTCGCCTCGCTGCTGCTCGCGCTCGAGCCCGAGCCGGCATCCGGGGCGGCTGCCGACTCCCCCTGAACGGACTGACCCAATGCAAGCCATGCTCGACCTGATTGCCAGACATCGGCAAGGACAACCCGCCGGCGTGACCTCGATCTGCTCGGCCCACCCCATCGTGATCGAAGCGGCGCTGCGCCATGCGCAGGCCCATGACAGCGCGCTGGTGCTGTTCGAGGCGACCTGCAACCAGGTCAATCAGGATGGTGGCTACACCGGCATGACGCCGCGCGACTTCGTCGCCTTCGTCCATGGCATCGCCGGACGCGTGGGCTTCCCGGCCTCGCGCATCGCCTTGGGAGGCGATCATCTCGGTCCCAACCCGTGGACCGGCCTGGATGCCGCCGCGGCCATGGACAAGGCCGAGGTAATGGTCGCCGCCTACGTGGCAGCCGGGTTCCGCAAGATCCACCTGGACTGCTCGATGGCCTGCGAGGGCGATCCGGTGCCGCTCGCCGAAGCGGAGATCGTGCGCCGCGCGGTGCGCCTGTGCCGCGCAGCCGAGGATGCCTACGCCCACGCGGGCGGCGAAGCGCCGGTGTACGTGATCGGCACCGAGGTGCCGGTGCCCGGTGGCGCGACCGAAGACATCGAGGGCCTGGCGGTCACCACCCCGGAGGCCGCGCTGGCCACCATCGAAGCCCACCATGCCGCGTTCCAGGCCGCCGGCCTGGGCGAGGCATGGCAGCGCGTCATCGCCTCGGTCGTGCAACCGGGGGTGGAATTCGACCACCACCAGGTGCTCGACTACGTTCCGGCCAAGGCCCGCGCACTGAGCGAGGCCATCACCCGCGTGCCGGGCATGGTGTTCGAGGCGCACTCGACCGACTACCAGACCCGCCAGGGCCTGCGCGCGCTGGTCGCCGATCACTTCGCGATCCTCAAGGTCGGCCCTGGCCTGACCTTTGCCCTGCGCGAGGCGCTGTGGGCGCTGGATGCCATCGAAGCCGAATGGCTGCCGCCGGGCAAGCGGGCGAACCTGCGCCAGGTCGCGGTGACGCGCATGCAGGAAGCCCCGGGCTACTGGAAGCGCTACTACCACGGTGAAGGTCGCGCACTGGCGATCGACCTGGAGTACAGCCTCAGCGACCGCATCCGCTACTACTGGCCGGACCCGGCGATCGAGCAGGCCCGCGAGCGCCTGTTCGCCAACCTGCGTGCCGATCCGCCGCCCCTGCCGCTGATTGGCCAGTACCTGCCGTATGCGCTGCTTGCGCTGCGCGAAGGGCGCGCCACCCAAGATCCGCACTCACTGGCCATGGCCCATGTCAGCGCGGTCCTCGACGATTACCACCAAGCCTGCCTTCCCCATGCAAACTCCTGAAATCCTGGGCCTTCCAGAACACGAACTGGCGCGCGCCGGCGCACTGGCGACCGCGCGTGAAATCGCCCAGCAACCGCGGATGCTCAAGCGCACGCACGCCCTGGTCGAAGAGCTGCACGAGCGCCTGGAGCAGTTCGCCGCGCCCATCGCGCGTGATCCTCGCGCCCGGGTGATCCTCACCGGCGCCGGCACGTCGGCATTCATCGGCCAATGCGTGGCCCCGCTGCTGGACCGGCAGCTCGGCGCCCGCGTGGATGCCGTGGCCACCACCGACCTGGTGAGTAATCCGCGCCTGTACCTGGATCCGCAGCAACCGCTGCTGCTGGTGTCGTTCGGTCGATCGGGCAACAGCCCCGAGAGCCTGGCCGCGGTAGAGCTGGTCGAGTCCATCGTGGCCGATGTGCGCCACCTGGTCGTCACCTGCAACGAAGCCGGTGCGCTCAACCGCATCCAGGTGCGCCAGGCCATGACCGTGCTGCTGCCGGAGGAAACCCACGACGCCAGCTTCGCGATGACCTCCAGTTTCAGCTGCATGCTGTACGCCACGCTGGCCGCATTGAGTCCGGCCCACGTGCTCGATGCACGCATCGGCCCGCTGTCCGAGGCCACCGCGAACGTGCTGGAAACCACCCGCGCACCGCTGCGCGCGCTGGCTGCCGAGGGCCATCACCGCCTGGTCTACCTGGGCAGCGGCCTGCTGCAGGGCCTGGCCCGCGAGGCGGCGCTGAAGCTGGGAGAGCTCACCAACGGCGAGGTGGCGACCTGCTTCGATACCCCGCTGGGCTTCCGGCATGGGCCCAAGACCTTCATCGACGAGCGTACGCTGGTGATCGTGTTCGTCTCCAACGATCCGCTGACGCGTCGCTACGACCATGACCTGATCGACGAGCTGCGCCGCGATGGCCGGGCGGCCCGGGTGATCGAGGTGACCGCGCAGCCGCGCGCCGAGGCCGCCGCCGACACGCTGCCGGTCTTCGAGGTCGCCAACGCCCCGGACATCGACCTGTGCTGGCCCTACGTGGCCGTCGCCCAGCTGTACGCCTTCCATGCCTCGCTGCAGCGCGGGCTATCGCCCGACAACCCGAACAAGGCGGGCATGGTCAATCGCGTGGTGCAGGGCGTGCGCATCCACGGCAGCGCGGCATGACGGTCGACAGCCTCTACCTGGGCGTCGACGGCGGCGGGACCAAGACCCGGTTCGCCCTCATCGATGCGCGCGGCGAGCTGCTGGCCCAGGCCCAGCTCGGTACCACCTACCATCCGCAGATCGGCCTGGACAACGTGCATGGCGTGCTCGCCGACGGCGTGGCGCAGGTGCTGGAGGCGGTGGGCGCGAGCCCCGCGCGGATCGGATATGCCTTCTTCGGTCTGCCGGCCTACGGCGAGGACAGCGAGGTCACGCCGCGGCTGCGGGAGATTCCCCGAGCGGTGCTCGGGCACGACCGCTACCACTGCGACAACGACATGGTGTGCGGATGGGCCGGTTCGCTGGGCTGCGTGGATGGCATCAACATCGTCGCCGGCACCGGCTCGATCGGCTATGGCCAGCGCAACGGCCGGGCCGCTCGTGGTGGCGGTTGGGGCGAGGCGTTCTCGGATGAAGGCTCGGCGCACTGGATCGCAATCCAGGGCCTGAACGCCTATTCGCGGATGAGCGATGGCCGCCTGCCGCGAGGACCGTTGCATGCGCTGTTCAATGTGACGATGAACCTCCAGCAGGACCTGGACATCTGTGCGCGGATCTACGGCGACCACGCCTACAACCGCGGAGAGCTGGCGCAGCTGTCACGCCTGGTCGCGCGTGCGGCCGAGGAGGGGGACGCGGTGGCGCGCGGCATCTTCGCCCAGGCCGGCGTGGAGCTGGCGGCGATCGTGGACGCGATCCGCCGTGAACTGGCGTTTGCCCGGGACGAGGTCGTGCCGCTGTCCTATTCCGGTGGTGCGTTCAGTGCCGGCGAGTTGCTGCTGGCGCCATTCCGCGTGGCCCTGGCGCAGGCCAGCCCGATGTATGACCTGCGCACGCCCCTTCACGAGCCGCACTATGGTGCGGCGCTGTATGCCGCGCACCTGGCCGGCGTCGTGCCGGCCTGAGCCGGCGCGAGGCGATCACCAGGCCCAGCGGACGCCGATGCGGCCGGTGAGGACCTCCTGCTTCGCGCCGTCCAGGTCGGTGGTGTAGTCCACCGTGGTGTAGAGCTGGGCGCTGTGGCTGATCCGCGCGCTCAGGCCGACCCCGAACTGCAGCGCGGTGGCGCCATGCTCGCCGTCGACGGCAATGTCGCCGTTGAACACGGTATGGTCGGTGCCATCGGGAACGTGGATGAGGTTCAGGCGCAGGAACGGCCGGTAGTGCGAGCCGAGCGAGTCGTCGAAGTCGCCGACCAGGCGCACGCCGAGACGGTAGGTGAAGCTGTCGACGTCGTCGTAGTGCATCGGCCCGAAGACGTCGTTGAAATCATCGATGCGCACGGCACTCCAGATCACCTGCGCCTGCGGTTCCAGCTGCCAGCGTCCACCGACCTGCCAGGGATAGCCGGCCTCGACCGAGCCGGTGAACACCTTGCCATCGGTATGCGCGTTGACGCCGGTGATCGCGTGCATGTCCATGTCGAGCCAGGTGTACTGCGCGACGACATCCAGGTAGGCCCGCGCCGGCCAGATGTGGGTCCATTGCAGGCTGGCGCTGTAGGCCTGGGTATCGAGCTTGCCGGAATGGCGATCGTTGATGCCGAGGATGTCGCCGGAGACATCGCCCAGCAGCTGGCTGTAACCGGCCGCGATGCCGATCCGGTCCTGGTGGTCGCTGTCGCGATCGCTTGACCACACCGGTGCACCGAGTTGGATGCCGGTCTTGCTGCCGTCGATGGAAGGATTGACCGAACCGCCAGCTGCCTGCTCGTAGGGGCCACCGAAGACGCGCATCCAGGCGTTGTGGCCGGCCTGTTGGCCGGCGACCCAGTCCTGCTCGCCTTCGCGCTCATGGAAGGTGCCGAGCAGGTCGCCGGCCATGGCGCGCGCGACCATCGGCGCGATCACGTAGTCGGGCACTTCCGGGCGGAAGATCGCGATCGGCATCGGATCGGGCGTCTGCAGGTCGCCGATGGGCGGCACCACCGGGGGCACCGTGGGCGGCGGTGGCGGCGGTGGCGGCGGTGGTGGGGGTGGCGGTGGGACGGTCGGCGGTACCGTCGGAGGCACGGTCGGAGGCACGGTGGGCGGCGGTGGCACCGTCGGTGGTGGCGGGGGCGGGGGCACGGTCGGCGGCACCGTGGGAGGAACGGTCGGCGGCACCGTGGGCGGTACGGTAGGGGGAACCGTGGGCGGCACGGTGGGCGGTACCGTGGGGGGCACGGTGATGTTGTTGCGCAGGTACCAGTTCTCGGTGGAGGCGTCGCCACCGCGGAACAGCAGGTACTCGTACGGCCCGACCACCACGCGGCTGTCGAGGCTGAAGGCGCTGGCGTCGGTCGTGCCGTTGTTGGTCGCTTCCACCACGAGGATGCCGTCACCGGTCGTCAGGCCGCCCTGGCCGTTGACGTTGACGATGCCGATGCGCGTCGCGCCGGTGGCACTGCCGCCGGAGATCACCAGCTTGTCCGAAGGCGGCTGTCCGGCATCCAGTACCGTGTCGAGGTTGAGCAGGCCATTGTTGCCGACATAGCTGCCGACGATGGTCAGGCTGTCGGTGGTGGCGTTGCCGCCATTGGTGAGGTCGATGGTGCCGGCGTTGGAGACCAGCACGGTATCGCCGGCCACCGCGGGGCGGATCGAGTAATTGCCCTGGCCGGCGAGCAGCCGGCTGCTGCCGTCCAGCGCGAAGGTGCCGCCACCGCTGACGCTGTCGCCAAGCACCAGGTCCGGGCCCATCGTCAGCTGCGAATTCAGGCGCAGGTCGATCAGCTCCCAGTTGACCAGGCGGTCCGGGCGCGTGCCCTGGGTGTCGGACCAGTTGAGGGTATCCTCGCCCAGTCCGCCATCGATGGTGATGGCCCGCATCTGGGTATCGGTGAGGCGCTGGAAGTCGGCGCGGTCGTCCTCGCTGCCCATGTCGATGGCATTGACCAGGCCCCCGGCGCTCCACAGCAGGTAGTCCTTGCCGGCCTCGGCGAGGATGGCGGCGTTGATCTGCCCGGCGGTCAACGAGAACCAGTCATCTCCGTTGCCCTGGTGGATGTCGCGGTTGACCTGCCCGCCCTGCATGTAGAAGGCGTCGTTGCCGTCGCCCTGCAGCACGTCGCTGTTGATCGTGCCGTTGACGCGGTTGCTGATCACGTCGTTGCCCGAGCCGGTGGTGATCGAGCCGTTCTGGATGCGGCCGGTATTCACGATCTCGGTCTGCCCGGTACCGACCACGACGATGCCGCCATTCATCGTCGCTTCGCCGCCACTGCCGGAGAGGTTCTGCAGCACGGTGACGCCCGTTGCATTGACCTGCACGGTGGGGTTGAGCGTGCCGAAGTTGTAGATCGTGTTGTTGCCGTCGCCTTCGAGCACGATCGGCCCGTTGAAGCGCCCGCCGACCAGGTAGTTGAGCAGGAAGTGGTTGCCGCCACCGGAGATGGTGAAGGTGCCGTTGATGTTGCCGTTGTTGATGAACACCGCGTTGGGCGTGTTCACCAGCGCGATCGACTGCAGGTTGCCGCCGGTGACCGTCTCGGTGCCGTTGGTGATGTTGAGCACGTCCACGTTGGACACCTGGAACGGCCCGTTGAAGCTGGTGTTCTGCTCGATGTGGATCGCCAGCCGGCTGGCGCCGTCGGCGCTGTAGGAGGCCACCACGTTGCTGCAGGTCACGTTGCCGCTGCCATCATCGACGCAGTCGGCCCAGGCTGCACCGGCATACAGCGCCAGCGACAGCGCCGTGGCGAGCTGGCTGGGACGGATGGCTGCCGTGCGCGGGGCGGCAAGACGAAGGGCGGGGGACGGCTTCGTACGACGGTAGCGCATGGTGTCTCATCCTGTAACCGGGCCAAGGCGCGTCATGGCGCTTTCGTCCGTTCCGTGTAGGGCGTCGATCGCGCCGTGGCGGGTTGCCCGGACGCTAGCAACGGCGCCGTGAAGCCCGGCTTCACGATTGGCCCGCGTTCACCCGTGCACGGCCCGGGTACTGGAAGTTGCGCCTTGCTCCATGCGATTCGACCCAGGGGTCGCAACAGTCCGTCTTCCCGGCAGCGGCGGCAGGACGAGGGCGGCCGGGTTAATCTCTGCGGACGTTCGCGACTAGGGAGGGAAGGGCATGATCAGGGTCATCCTGCTGCAGGGTCACAACCGTCATCGCGTGGAGCAGCGCGAGGACGCACCGGAGCTGATCGACTACGACGGCGTCTGTTATTCGCTGCGTGCCGGCCCGCGCACCCCGCAGCCGACCGACCATGCCTGGGAGCCGGTCGCCGTGTATGCGCCGGACGAGTACAACGAAGAGGAGTTCCAGGAGATGTACGAGGCCGCGCGGCACCGGGTCGAGGAGCTTGGCCTGAAGTACTGAGCCGCAGCCCTCAGGCCTTGTGCTTCAAGGCCTCGAGCACCGCTGCCGGGGTCATGGGGATATGCCGCAGCCGCACGCCGACCGCGGCGAAGATGGCGTTGCCGATCGCCGGCGCGACCACGGTGGTGGTCGGCTCGCCCAGGCCCACTGCCGCCTCGGTGCTCGGGATGAACTCGACCTGCAGTTCAGGAACATCGGCGATGCGCAGCGGGGTATAGGTATCCAGGTTGGTGTCGCGGACCTGGCCGTTCTCGAACAGCGTGCCTTCGTGCAGCGCCATGCTCAGGCCCCACAGGGCGGCGCCCTCGGTCTGTGCCAACGCGCCATCCGGATGCACGACCGTGCCGCAGTCGGTCACCAGGAACAACTTCTCGACCTTGACCCGGCCGCTGGTCCGGTCCACGTGCACGCGTGCCACGCAGGTGACCCAGGTCGGCATGTCGCGCTCCTGGCCGAACGAGGTGGCGACGCCCAGTCCGGTGTCTGCCGGCAGCGGCTGGCCCCAGGCGGCCAGTTCGGCGACCCGGCGCAGCACGCCGGCCTGACGCTGCGCGCCACCGACGGCGTTGGGCGCGCTGCCGGCGTTGTCGCCGCTGCCATCGAGCAGCGAGAGGCGGAATTCCAGTGGATCGGCGCCGCGATGGTGGGCGGCCTCGTCCATGAAGCTCTCCAGTGCCCAGTTGGTCCAGCCGGGACCGACCGAACGCAGCCATCCGGGGCGGAAGGCCCGGTTGGCGAGGTCGTTGGAGATCGCGCGCACGCGATGGGCGCCGACGTTGTACCAGTGGTCGGCGCCGGAGATGGCGAATGGATCGTAAGGCTGTCCGTTGCCCTTGGCCTTGCCCAGCAGCGCGCCGGCCATCACCTGGGTCGGCCAGCCGGCACAGGCGTCGTGCTGCATCGCCACGACCTTGCCGGCGGCATCGAAGCCCATCGACAGCCTCTGCAGCGACGGTGAGCGGAACGAGTCGAAGCGTGCGTCATCGGCGCGCGCGAGGGTGAGCTTGACCGGTTTGCCGATCGCCTTGGACGCCAGCGCCGCCGGCACCGTGTAGTCCCCGTTGAGGCGCCGCCCGAAGCCGCCGCCGAGCAGGTAGGTGCGTAGCACCACCTTGTCTTCGGCCACCCCCAGCGCCTTGGCCAGGGTCGGCAGGATCAGCGACTGCCATTGGTTGCCGGTGTGGATTTCCCACATCCCGTCCTTCTGCAGCGCCAGTGCGTTGACCGGTTCGAGCTGGAAGTGCAACACGCTGGCGGTGGTGTACTGCGCATCCACGCGAGAGGCCGCCCTGGCGAAGGCGTCCTCGACCGGGCCTTCGACGATGCGCGCGCCGGCATTGGCATCGGCGATGAGTCCGGCCGCACGGTCGAGCACGTCCTGTTCGGAGACCGTGGCGGTATCGTCGCTTTCCCAGCGCACCTCAAGCCGCGCGGCGGCCTGCAATGCGGCCCAGGTGGAATCGGCGAAGGCCACCACCCAGCCGGGCACGGTGCCGGAAGGGTCATCGAGCACGGCATGGCCCTGGTAACCCTTCACCTGCCTGGCCAGTGATTCATCGACCGCGGCCACCTTCGAGCCATTGCGCGTCGGTGGCATCACCGGGGCGGCATGCACCATGCCTTCGACATGCGCATCGATGCCATACATGCCCTTGCCGTTGGTCTTGCCGGGGATGTCCAGCGCCTGGGTATCGACACCCACCAGGCGGCGCTGTGACGGCGCCTTTACCGGCATCGCCTTCAGCTGCTCCTCGGTCCAGGCGCGGCTGAGGTCGCCGCGCTGCACTATCTCGCCAAACCCGATCGATCGCCCGCCACCGCTGACCACGCCATTGCGCGCCTGCAACGCTGCCGCCGGCACGCCAAGCAGGCGGGCGGCCTCCTCGATCAGCGCGCTGCGCCCGGCCGCACCGGCCTGGCTGAGCAGTGGGAAGCTCTGCCAGACCGACCAGCTTCCGCCGGTGACCATCAGTCCCCACTTGGGATCGCTGTCGACGTGCTCGACGCGGACCTTGGACCAGTCCGCTTCCAGTTCGTCGGCGAGGATGCGCGCCAGCGCGGTGCCCACGTGCTGGCCCATCTCCGCGCGGATGACGTGCACGGTGACCACGCCGTCGGTATCGATGTGGAACCACAGGTTGGGATCGAAGCCGCGCCTGGCGATGACTTCGGCCGCCTGCTCGGGCAGGATCATCGAGGCGCGCGCGAACGCCATCACGATGCCGGTGCCGGCGGCGCCGATGAGGAAGCTGCGCCGGCTCAGGCGCAGCCCGCGGGGCATCGTCGGCTCATTCATGGTCGTTCCCGCCTGGCGTGGCGAGGGCGTCGTGGGCCGCCGGAGCCTGCATCGCCGCGGCTGCCATCCGGATCGCCTTGCGGATCCGCACGTAGGCCATGCACCGGCACAGGCTGCCGGCCATCACCGCTTCGATCTCGGCGTCGGAAGGGTCGGGGAAGTCGGCCAGCAACGTCGCCGCCTGCATGATCTGCCCGGGCTGGCAATAACCGCACTGCGGTGCCTGGGCGGCAACCCAGGCTTGCTGCAGCGGATGCTGGCCGTCGGGCGAGAGGCCTTCGATGGTGGTCACCTGCTGGGCGGCGATGGCACCGACCGGGGTGATGCACGAGCGGATCGCGCGCCCGTTGAGGTGCACCGTGCAGGCGCCGCACAGGCCGATGCCGCAGCCGAACTTGGTCCCGGTCAGGCGGAGTTCGTCGCGGATCACCCACAGCAGCGGCGTGTCGTCGTCGGCCTGCACCTGGACCGGCTGGCCGTTGAGGAAGAACTGGCTCATTGCTGCGCTCCGGTCTGCCGGGTCTGGGTGCCTGATGCGGGTTCACCGCGCAGCTTGGCGACCTGCTGCTCCAGGTCCGGCCAGGGCGGGCGGTGGGTGCGCGTGCGGCGCAGCCAGGCGGCCAGCTCGGCGACCTGGGCGTTGCTGAAGGAATGCGAGAATCCGGGCATCATCACGCCCGGCAGGCCCTCGTCCACGCCGATGCCATGCAGGATGATCTGGATCAGCGAAGACGGATCGTCCGCCGTCAGTGCACTGTTGAGGCCCAGTTCGGGCCGCACCAGCAGTGGTATCGGGCCGGTGTTGTAGTGGCAGGAGGAACACGCGGCGCTGTAGAGGTTGGCGCCGGCATCGACCTGCTGGGTGGTGCCGAGCTGGTGCGCCTGCATGGCGAGCGCCACTGCACTGTCGGGCGCGGCCAGCGGCTTGCCACGGGTGCCGAAGCGATCGGCGAAGTAGGCGGCGATCGCGCGCACGTCCTCGTCGGGCAGCTTGCCAAGGCCATCATGGATCACCGGCGACATCGGCCCGGCGGCGACGCCGTGCAGGGCAGTGCCGCCGTGGCGCAGGTAGGCGAACAGTTCGTCCTCGCTCCACGCCACCGGTGCCGGGTTGTCCGTGCGCAGCGGCGGGGCGTACCACTGGTCGATCGCCGCGCCGGCATAGCGTGCGTCGCCCGCCTTCTCGGCACCCAGCCGGTTGCGCGGGCTGTGGCAGGCCGAGCAGTGGCCCAGCCCTTCGGCCAGGTAGGCGCCACGGTTCCACTGGGCGTCCCTGCCGGCAACCGGGCCGAACTGCCCCTGGCGCACGAACAGCAACTTCCAGCCGGCCTGCAGGGCGCGCCAGTTGAGGGGGAAGGGCACGTCGGGCGGAAGCTGGGCCTGGCGTACGGGCGGCTGGCTCATGAAATAGGCGTACAGCGCGTGCAGGTCTTCGTCACTGACCAGCTCGAAGTGCTGGTACGGGAATGCCGGGAACAGGTGCGAGCCGTCGCGCGCCACGCCCTTGCGCATGGCGCGCACGAAGGCCGCTTCGGACCACTGGCCGATGCCTGTCTCCGGATCGGGGGTGATGTTGCTGGAGTAGATCGTCCCGAAATCAGTGCGCATCGGGTAGTTGCCGGCGTAACGCGCGCCGCCCTTCGCGGTATGGCAGGTTGCGCAGTAGCCGGCGCCTGCAAGCACTTCGCCGCGGCGCACGATCTCGACCGGGAAGTGGCCCGCGGCGGGCGGCGAGACGGGTGCGATCGCCGGACGCCAGGCCAGCACGAGGACGCCGATGATGCCGACCAGGGCCAGGATGAGCAGGGACAGCAAGAGGCGTTTCAACGCACGACCCTCCGCTCCAGCACGCAGGCCGCCCGGCACGCATGGCGCCTGTCCGCGGCGGGCGGCGGCTGGCCGCGGCAGGCGGAGCATACGCCCGCCCGCAAGGCCCTGCTTTCACGCCGTCGTGATGCCGATCCGATGTCCTGACAGCTCGCAGCCATCGCCGCTGGCTTACTATTTCCACACGCGCGGCCTGCCGCACACACGTTCCTACCCGTGCTCCGATATCGCAATTTCCTTTCCGCCTTCCGCCTGTTCTGCCTGGTCTGTGCCTTGGCGCTGGGCGGTGTCGCCTGGGCTCAGTCCAGCCCGGATACCACGCTCGCCGACGCGCAGAAGCTGCTCGACGGTGCCGAAGACCAGCTGGCCGAGGTCAACAGGCAGTTGCCGTCGGCGGTGGAAACGGTCGATTTCCTGCATCTGAACGAAAAACTCGCCGCCGTGCAGCGGGATGCGCTCGCCGCCGGCCAGCTCGTCGATGCGCCGCTGACGGACGTGAAGTCGCGGCTGGAGCAGCTGGGCCCGGCGCCGACCGATGGGGCTCGCGAATCGGGCGACATCATCGCCCAGCGGCGCGAGCTCACCGCGCGTCAGGGCAAGCTCGACGATATCCGCAAGCGTGCCGATCTGCTGGGGCTGGATGCGCGCCAGGCAGCGACGCGGGTCGAGCAGGCGCGCACCGAGAAGTTCAATCGCCAGCTGACCACGCGCAGCGCCTCGCCGTTGTCGCCAGCGTTGTGGCGGAACCTGGCCAGGCAGTGGCCCGCCGATGCCGGCAGGCTGTCCGCACTCGGCAGCGACGCCGCCGGCGCCCTGCGCAAGGGCATCGCCGACAATGGCTATGGCGGCCTGGTCGGCGCGCTGGTGTTCGCGCTGGTGCTGGTGTTCCCGGTACGCGTGCTGCTGCGCCGCGTGGGCCGCAAGCTGATCACCTCGCGCGGTCCGGGCGGGCGCCTGCGCCGTTCGGCGCTGGCGGTCTGGCTGCTGGCCATCGGCACGTTGTCGATCGGGCTGGCCGCCTCGGTGGTGGAAGGCGCACTGCAGTCGATCGATGCGATCCCGCAGTCCCTGCAACCGCTGGCCGACGCCTTCGTGCTGATCAGCTTCATCGCCGCGTTCATCAGTGCGCTGAGCGGTGCGCTGATGTCACGCGGCCAGGCATCATGGCGGCTGTTCACGCTGGACGATGCGACCGCCTCGCGGCTGTTGTGGCATTGCCACGCTGCGGCCTGGATGGCCTGGGTGCTGTTCCTGGCCGGGCAGTTGCTGAAGATCGCCGAAGCCAGCGACGTCCTCGTGCAGGCCGTCGATGGGCTGAGCGCGCTGTTGTACGTGGCGTTGATCCTGTCGGCGCTGTCCGGGCTTACCCGGTCGTTGCGCGCGACCGAGCACGATCCGGGTGCGGCCAGGCATGCCGCCGCGAACGATGCCGAGCCGGACCCCAAGGCCGTGACCAGCGCCGCGAAGGCGCCGCAGCGCGGGCTGACCACGCGGGGGGGCGGCGTGGTCGCGCTGGCGCGCCTGCTGGGCTACTTCGCCGTGCTGCTCGCGCTCGGCGCCGTGCTGCTCGGCTACCTTGAATTCTCCTTGTTCATCAACCGGCAGATCATCTGGGTCGCGCTGATCTGGGGCGCGATCAGCCTGCTGATGGCCTTCGTGGACGACCTGTGCAGCTGGCTGGTGCGCCCCGACAACCGGCTCAGCCGTGCCCTGGTCGGCATCGGCGTGCGGCCCAGCCTGCTGGCCCAGGCCGGCGCGTTGGTCTCGGCCGTACTGCGGGTGTCGCTGCTGGTGCTGGGCGTGGCAGCGCTGCTGATGCCGTATGGCTCGAACCTGTCGTTGTTCGGCAACCTGTTCGAGACCCTCTCGACCGGCCTGCACCTGGGCAACTTCAGTTTCGCGCCGGCGGCGATCCTCAGCGCGCTGGTCACCTTCGCCATCGGCTGGGGCATCCTGCAGGGCGCGCAGTACTGGCTCAACCACACCTACCTGCCGAAGACGGAGCTGGACGTCGGCGCGCGCGCCTCGATCAGCACGGTGGTGCGTTATGTCGGCCTGCTGGTGGTACTGCTGTGGTCGCTGGCCGCCCTCGGCATCACCTCGGCCAACCTGGCGCTGGTCGCCAGCGCGTTGTCGGTCGGCATCGGCTTCGGCCTGCAGGCGATCACCCAGAACTTCATCTCCGGCCTGATCCTGATGGCCGAGCGCCCGGTGCGCGTGGGCGACTGGATCCGCCTGGGCGACGCCGAAGGCGACGTCAAGCGCATCAGCGTGCGCGCGACCGAGATCCAGATCGGCGATCGCTCCACGCTGATCGTGCCGAACTCCGAGCTGATCACCAAGAGCGTGCGCAACATGACGCTGGCCAGCCCGCTGGGCCGGGTCCAGCTGCAGTTCTCGGTGCCGCTGGGCACGGACGTGGTACGCGTGCGCGAGCTGCTGCTCGGCCTGTACCAGGCGCATCCGAAGACCCTGCCGACCCCGGCGCCGAGCGTCTACATCGATTCGCTGGCCGGCGGCATGGCGAACTTCAACAGCTTCGTCTTCGTCGGCAGCCCGCGCGACGCCTATGGCGTGCGCAGCGACCTGTTCTTCGCCCTGCTGGCGAGGATGGCAGACGAAGGCATCGCCATGTCCTCGCCGCAGGACATCCGGGTGGTCCCGGCCCCCGCTGCGCCGACTGCGCCCGAGCAGGAAGAAGACCCGTCGGCACCGCGCAGCCGCGACTGAATCGCGGCTGCGCCCCAGCTCCCTGGAACAAGCCCCCTTTGCGGGGGGCGCGCCGAAGGCGGGGGATGTGCGGGCCGTGGTGCCGCCCCGCGGAGCGGTTACCTCACGATCGCCCCCGCCGCACCGGCACATTGCGCACCAACGCCAGGTCATCGACCGAGATGTCCTCGGCCTCGGTGTAGTCGAGCCAGGCACGGATCTCCAGGTCGTCGACCTCGTGATCCAGCCCCAGCGGCATGCGCACGCGGCCGTCGGCATCAGGCTGTACCCATTGCTGGGCGAGCACCACGTTGCGGCTCGAGGCCACCGCCTCCATCCAGAACGCGCGCTGCGGCAGTCGCCTTGCGTACAGCTGCAGCACGTAATCGCCCGGCTTCGTGCGCTGCGGATCGCGCGTCATCATGATCGGCTGGCGCACCCGCGGTCGTGGGCCCTGCACCGGTGCCGACAGCGGGGCATCGATGGCGATGCCACGCTTGAGCTGCGCATCGCGGTACAGCTGCATGCCCTTGCCACGGTTCACCAGCAGGGCGCACCAGTCGCCGTCGGCCGAGCCGTCCTCGAAGGCGGTGCAGCGATCAACGTAGGCCAGCGTGTTCCTGGCATTGGCGCGATCGAACTGCCTGGAGGTGTTCTCCAGGTACATCGCCTTGAGGTTCCACTTGCGGTCGTATTCCAGCAGTACCGGGGGTTTGATCGGCTGCACGCCGACCAGCACCTGGCCGTCGTCCACGCGCAGAAGGCGCGTGCTGCGACCGGTCCATAGGGTGCGCGAGAACGCCAGGTAGCGGCGGTATCCGCGCGGATCGGCAGCGGCGGCAACGCTGGCGCTGGGGGCGTCGGTGGTCGCCAACAGCGAGCGCCCGAAGCCCAGCTTCTGGATGTTCGGCTGCAGCAGCTGCAGCAGCGTGGCGCCGGAATCGAGCGTGCTGCCGGCACGTGCCTGTACCTGGCGCGGCGTGATGCCCGGGCCGAGGAACAGCAGCAGGTTCTCGCGCTGCTCGCGCGCGAGCACGTCACTGAGGTCGTTGGGCATGGCCAGGTGGTCGGAGGCGATCACCACCAGCGTGTCCCTGCCGAAACGGCTGGCTCGGATGCGGTCGACCAGTTCGCCGATCAGGCGATCACTGCACTTGAGCGCATCGAGCATGCCCACGCGGCCAAGCGCGCTGTCGTAGTGCTGGTCCTTGCAGCGCAGCGGCAGGTGGCCGGCCGGATGATGGGTGTCCATCGTCAACGCGGTAAGCATGAACGGCTGGCCGGCCTCGGACAGCGCCAGGAAGCTGTTCCAGGCGTCTTCCAGCATCACGTCGTCGTGCACCCCCCACGCCGAGAAGCGTCGCGGCGCCACGCCGGCCTGGCGGAAGTAGGCGACGTCGCGCACCTCGTCATAACCATGGCTGGCCAGGAAGCGACCCTTGCCGGCGAAGTCGGCGTTGGCACCGCCGACGAAGTGGTTCGCGTACCCCTGCGTGCGCAGGTAGTCGCCCAGGCACTGCGCTTCGGGCAGGAAGCGGCCCATGCGATCCATGCTGTTCTCATCGCCCGGCGCGGTGGTCAACGGCACGCCGCACTGGGAGGCGACCAGGCCGGCAATCGTCCAGCCGCTGCCTTCGGGTGAGCGGATGCCGCGGAAATCCAGTCCCTCGCCGGCGAGCCGGCCCAGGTTGGGCATCAGCCCGGGGAAGCTCCCTTGGTCGAAATAGGTCCGCTCCAGGCTTTCGCCGTAGATCCACACGATGTTGGGGCGCTTGTGCAGCGCCTGCACGGGGACCTGGTATTCGGGCACCACGCGGGCATAGTCGACCGGTCGCAGTTGCTGCCACAGGCGCTGGCCGTCGGTGTACAGCGGGCTGGCGGCCACCGCCACGCACCAGGCCAGGCCGAAGCCGAGCAGGCTGCGCATGCCGATGCCCGGACGATGCAGGCGCCGCACGCGCACCAGCGCCAGCGGCAGCAGCGAGGCCAGCACCATCACGATGAACAAGGCAATCGTGCCACGGAAGTCGCTGACGCCGGCGCCGTCCATGTCGGCATGCAGGTGGTAGAGCGTGGCCGCGTTGAGACCATCGCCGCTGAGGCGGTCGATCAGCACCCAGGTGCTGCACAGCAGCAGCAGGAGCGACAGCAGGCTCGCCTTGAGCCACGCGCGATACGGCGAGACGAGCAACAAAACCAGCAGGCACAGCAAGGACAGCAACAGCAGGATTCCGTGCATGACTCGGCTTCCATGATGAATGTGGAAGGCAAGCCCGCATCGGAAGCATCACTCGCCAGTAGGGGTTTTGCCACGGAACAGACCGATGTGACAACCCCATGACCGGATCATGCCCGGCCGAACCTGACTGAAATGTTGTGGCGACACTGTTGTGCTGTGCGGTTGGCTGGCTCGGTACTTGTGTGCGGCTTATCGCTTGTCTCTTCTTACTTCTGATGCGGGAAGCGGGGCGCCCCGCTTTCGCACGCACTCAGAGCAGCCAACCCCTAGCGATGCCCCCGCTCCTCCCGCGCCCTCGCGCGCCGGTCGAACAGCAGCGCGCTGGCGACGATGCCCAGGCCGAGGAAGACCGCCAGCAGGAACAGCACCAGCGCGATGGCCGGATAGCCCCACAGCTTGAACGCGGTATCGATGCGCATCAGCTGGGAAGACGCCAGGATCAGCGCGGCGGTGACGATGCCGGCCGCGACCCGATTGGCGATCTTCTGCAGGTTCTCCATCAGGTGCGACTCCTCCAGCCCGGTCACCTTCATCTGCATGCGGTTCTCGGATAGCAGGGAAAGGATGTCGGACACCCGTCGCGGCCCTTCGCGCAGCAGCGACTGCACCTCCATCGCCTCGCTGGCCAGGTTGGCGGCCGACATCGACTTGCGCAGGCGTGCGCGCATCACGCTCTGCAGATGGCGCTCGACCACCGCGCGCACGTCCAGCTCCGGCGACAGCATCCGGCATACCGTTTCCAGGTTGAGCAGCGTCTTGCCCAGCAGGCTCAGCTCCGGCGGCGTGCGCAGGCCGGTGGCGGTGGCGATGCGCACCAGTTCAAGCACCACCTGGCCCTCGGTGGTGGACTCATGGGCGGCGTAGCGGGCGATCAGCTGTCCAACCTCGCGCAGGTAGCGCTCTTCGTCATATTCCTCCAGCCGCGTGCTGAGCGCGATCGTCTCGTCGGCGACTTCCTCGCCACGGCCGTCGACGGCGGCGAACAGCAGCTTGAGCAGCCGCTCGCGCAGGCGCGGCGGGACATGCGCGACCATGCCGAGGTCGAAGATCGCCAGCCGCTGGTCGTCGGTCACCCGCAGGTTGCCCGGATGCGGGTCGGCATGGATTTCCCCGTGCACGAAGATCTGGTCGAGGTAGCCGCGGATCAGCGCGCTGGCCAACGGCTTCATCGACTGCTCGGTGCGCCGCACCGGCGGGATCGCATCGACCCGAACGCCATGCGCCATCTGCATGGTCAGCACGCGGCGGCTGGTGAAGTCCCATAGTGGCTGCGGGATCCACAGTTCCGGGAAAGGTGCCAGGTGGCGGCCGAAGCGGACCAGGTTCTCGGCCTCTGTTTCGTAATCGAGCTCCACGATCAGCGTCTTGGCGAACTCGTTGAGCCAGTCGGCGAAGCGTACCCGGCGGCCGATCACGGTCAGGCGGTCTGCGGCATTGGCGAAGCTGCGTAGCACCTCCAGGTCCGAGCGCACCTGCGCGGCGACCTCGGGCTTCTGTACCTTGACAGCTACCTCCCCACCGCTGCGCAGCACCGCCCGGTGCACCTGGGCCAGCGAGGCGCAGCCCAACGGCTGTTCGTCGAAGAAGGCGAACGCACGCTCGACGCTGACGCCGATCTCCTCCTCGAAGATTTCCCTCACCCGCGTGGCGGGGATGGGGGCCACGTTCTCCTGCATGCGTTCCAGCGCGGCGGCGAACTCCGGCGGCACCAGGTCCGGGCGCGTGGACAGCATCTGGCCGAGCTTGACGAAGGTCGGGCCGAGCGCTTCCAGGTCGCGGACGAACTGCTCGGGATTGCCATCGGCAGCGACATCGGCGGCGACCGTGGACTCCAGGTTGAGGCCGGAGAACACGCCGGAATGGCGATAGCGCAGCAGCAGCCGCAGGATCTGCGTGCGCCGGCTCATGCCGCCGACCAGGGCGGGATCGGCGATGCGCGGCGCGGTCGCGCCGGTCGGCTCCGGGGGAAGCAGGGGGGCGTCGCTATGGCCGGACAAGGGCAGGTCTCCTCCTGGATTGCCGGGCAGTGTCGCCAGCGGGCGGTCGCGGAAGGGTGAATCCGTCCGCCGCGGCGCACCACGCGTGGTGGGAGATCGGCGAGAATCGGCGCTCATGTCCCGCTGAATGGAATCCGCATGGCCGGTGCCAGCCTGTTAACCCTGCTCGACGATATCGCCACCCTGCTCGACGACGTCTCGGTGCTCACCAAGGTCGCCGCGAAGAAGACGGCCGGCGTGCTGGGCGACGACCTGGCGCTGAATGCCCAGCAGGTCACCGGCGTGCGCGCCGATCGCGAGCTGCCGGTGGTGTGGGCGGTGGCCAAGGGATCGTTCGTCAACAAGGCGATCCTGGTCCCGGCCGCGCTGGCGATCAGCGCGCTGGAAGCCTGGCTGAAATCACGCGGCATCGGCATCCCGCTGGTGGTGCCGCTGATGATGGTGGGTGGCGCCTTCCTGTGCTTCGAGGGGGTGGAGAAGCTCGCGCACAAGTTCCTGCACAAGGACGCTGACACCGCCGACGTGCACGCCGAGCGCCTGCAGAAGCTCGCCGACGGCAACGTCGACGTGGTGGCGATGGAGCGCGACAAGGTCAAGGGCGCGATCCGCACCGATTTCATCCTGTCGGCCGAGATCATCGTGCTCACCCTTGGCGTGGTGAGCGGCCAGCCGTTCCCGCAGCAGGTGCTGTCGCTGGTGGTCGTGGCCATCGCGATGACCGTCGGTGTCTACGGCGTGGTGGCGGCCATCGTGAAGCTCGATGACCTGGGCCTGTACCTCAGCAGGAAAGGCAAGGCGCTGGCCGCACTTGGCCGCGGCATCCTGCATGCGGCGCCCTGGCTGATGAAGACGCTGGCGGTGGTCGGCACGCTGGCGATGTTCCTGGTCGGCGGCGGCATCCTCGTGCACAACGTGCCAGCGCTGCACCATTTCATCAGCGGCCTGGGACCGGCGCAGGGTACGCTCGGCGCGCTGGTGTCGGCGCTCGGCAACGTGGCCGTTGGCGTGGTCGCCGGCGCCATCGTGCTGGCCGCGGTCACCGCCTGGCAGAAGCTGCGCGGAGGCAGCGTCGCGCCACACTGAGTCCGGTCGCGTTCGGCCGGGGGGTCAGTCGGCGGCGTCGAGCACGCGGTTCTTGCCAGCCTGCTTGGCGGCGTACATCGCGCGATCGGCACGGCGCAGGAGCTCGTCGGCGTTCTCGCCATCTCGGCAGGCCGCCACGCCGGCGCTGAAGGTGACGAATACGCGCAGGTCCTCGTGCAGGAACGCGCGCTGGGCGAGGGCGCGCTGCAGCCGGACCACCGCGGCGTGGGCCTCGAACAGGGTGGCATCGGGCAACAGCAGGACGAATTCCTCGCCGCCGAAGCGGGCGATGGCATCGCTGCCGCGCAGCACGGTGCCGGCGGTCGCCACCAGGTGGCGCAGGGCAGCATCGCCTCCGGCGTGGCCGTGGGTCTGGTTGAGCAGGCGGAAATCGTCGAGGTCGAGCATGGCCACGCACAACGGGTGACCGCCGCGCCGCGTGCGCGCGTGCTCGCGCTCGAACAGTTCGTCGAAGCCGCGACGGTTCAGCGCGCCGGTCAGCTGGTCCTCGCGCACCAGCCCGGAAACATCACGCAGCTCCTGTTCCAGCGCCTGGATCCGCTGTTCGGCGTCCTCCACCTGGCGCCGCGCGGCGAGCAGCTCGTCGCGGGCCTGCAGCGCCTGTGCCTGCACGCCGGCGGTATCGGCAAGGATGTCCTGCAGCAGGCGACCGAGCCCCGAGATGCTGCGGGTCTGCGAGATCTCGTGGGCGAGGGCCTGGGAGTAGCCGGCGACACGGTCGTGGTACTGGCCGGTACTGGCGGCCATGCCGTCGAGGCGGTCGACGAAGGCGACCATCATGCCGCGCATGGCGTCCTTGGATTCGGCGATGCCCTGCTTGAGCAGGCCCTGCTTGTAGATGACCTCGCGCAGGCTGCCACGCGCCTGTTCCAGCGTGCCCGGATCGAGCGGGCCGGCGATCAGGCGGCGGATGTCGCCGATCTGGCCCTGCAGCCAGCTGCGGTCGTCGAGCAGCTCGCCCACGTTCTCCAGCAGCAGGTCGAACAGGCCCAGCAGCAGGTTCTGCTGTTCGTGCGCGTCCTCGGCGCGCAGGCCGATCTGGTGGCAGAGTTCGCGGATGCGCTGCTCGAACACGCTGACCGGCACGCCCGGGCGCCAGCTGCGCAGGGCGTTGGCCAGCGACTGTGCCTCCTCGGTGAGCCCGCGATCGCGCTGCAGTGCGGTGGCCAGGGCGTTGCCGAGCGCGTGTCGCAGCAGGTCGCGCCACTGCTCGGCCTCGCTGCGACCGCCGCCGGGGACGTCGAGGTCGATGGTGCGGATGTACTTGTCGAGCAGTTGGCGCAGGGCGCGGCCGTAGGCCACCCAATCAGCGGTTTCGTAGGCATTGCGCAGGCGCACGCCCATGTCGGCGAGCTCGCCATGCAGGCTGGCCATGCCCTCGGCGAACGCCCACAGCAATGCGGGCGGCTGGCGCGCCGGCGCGAACAGGCGCTGCAGCGCGGCCGTGGCTGCGGCCGGATCAGCGGCGACCGCCGGGTCGCCTGCCGCCGCCGGCAGCCTGCGCATATCGGCTTGATCGAGGCGAAGCACGTCGGCGGCGGCCGACGCCTCGCCACGCGGCCACCAGCGGCGCAGCGCATTGCGTCGGGGCGGGGGAGGGTCGCGGTGGTCGGGCATGCGGCGCCTGGGCGTCAGTGATTTCGATGCCGGGTTATCGGCCTGGTGCGGCCGGCCTTGAGGCAACGGTCGATGCCGGCAAGGTGCGATCCATCGCCTTCGCAGGGGGCAATTGCACCTTCCTGGTTCACTGAATGGCATGGCCGCGCATCAGCACATGCGCCGATGTCATGAGATCGGCACCTGCGCTTCACGTGCCCTTTATCGGCGCTTTCCGACTATCCGGACAGGTCTTCGTGGAGCCCTCGCGACGACCGTTCCAACCCTGTTTCGACCGTAGAGATCGCCCGGCCATCCCGCGGGCGAGCGTTGCTGCTTTCCGTTCCTTCCGTCCTCCCCCCACCCGACGGATGCCGTGATGACCGCCTTGATGACGTTGGATCCCCTCGTTGCCCCCTGCGGTGACGAGGCGTTCGCCGCTCCGCCGGTGTCCCGCTTCGCGCCGGCGCCCGCATGCGTATCGCGAAGGCGCGACGCCCGCGGGCGTTTCGTGCGCCACCACGAATGGCTGGCCGAGGTGCCGCCGCGATCCGACAGCGCGCTGTACGTGGTGCCGGAGATGGCCGATTTCATCAAGGCCGGCGGACTCGGCGACGTGGCCGCCGCATTGCCGCGTGCGCTGCGCCGGCGCTATGACGTGCGGGTACTCATCCCCGGCTATCGCGACGTGCTCGCCCGCGCCGGGGACATCGAACCGGTAGGCCGGGTCACCGCGCACGCGGCGCTGCCGGCGTGCGATATCGCTCGCATCGAACAGGCCGACGGACTTCCCGTCTATGTCCTGTGCTGCCCGGCGCTGTTCGAGCGCGACGGCACGCCCTACGTCGACGCCGAGGGGCGCGAGTGGCCGGACAACGCGCTGCGCTTCGCCACGCTGGCGCATGCGGCGGCCGAGATCGCCGCCGGCCGCGCCGGCCTGCCCTGGCGGCCGGCGCTGCTGCACCTCAACGACTGGCCGAGCGCGCTGGCGGCCGCCTACGTGCGCTGGTCCGGCGGTGATACCCCGTGCCTGCTGACGATCCACAACCTGGCCTACCAGGGCCTGTTCCCCCGCCAGCTGGCCGCGGCGCTGGGGGTTCCCGATGAACGCCTGGACGAACTGGAGTTCCACGGGCAGCTGTCGTTCCTGCGCGGCGGCATCGTCAATGCGCGGCAGGTGAACACGGTCAGCGAAAGCTACGCCAGCCAGATCATCGGTCCCGTCGATGGTTGCGGGCTGGAGTCGTTGCTGGCGCGGCTGGCGCAGCGCGGGACGTTGAGCGGCATCGTCAACGGCATCGATCCGAGCTGGGACCCGCGCACCGACACCCACCTGCCAGCCCGCTTCGGCATCGGCCACTGGCAGGGGCGCAGCGCCAACGCCTGCCACGTGCGTCGCGCGTTCGGCCTGCCGCACAGCGAAGGACCGTTGTTCGCGGTGGTCTCGCGGCTGGTCCACCAGAAGGGGCTGGACCTGACCTGCGAGGTCGCCCCGCAGATCGTCGCCGCCGGCGGCCAGATCGTGGTGATCGGCGGTGGCGAGCCGCAGATCGAGCGCCAGGTCGAAGCGCTGGCGCGGCGCTATCCAGGGCATGTCGCTGCCCATATCGGCTTTGATGAATCGCTGGCGCGGGCGATGTTCGCCGGTGCCGATTTCCTGCTCATGCCCTCGCGCTTCGAACCCTGCGGGCTCAGCCAGATGTATGCACAGCGCTTCGGCTGCCTGCCGGTCGCGCATGCCACCGGCGGGCTGATCGATACCGTCGACGACGGCGTCACCGGCTTCCTCTTCCAGGGTGCCAGCGCCGACGCGTTGCGGCGCTGCCTGCAGCGGGTCTTCCGGACTTTCCACCTGCCCGGGCTGCTGGCGGCGATGCGAAGGGCGGCGATGCTGCGGCCCGGTGGCTGGGAGGCGGCCAGCGACGCCTACCTGGCCTTGTACCGGCGCACGGCGATGGAGCTGCCATGAGCGAGCGGGTGGCCGAGCGGATCGAGGTCGCGACGACCGGGGAGAGCGTCTTCGAGGCAGCGCCTGAGGACGGTCGCGTCGAAGCGCTGCAGGCGCTTGCGCGCGCACAGCCAGCGGACGCGTTTGCCTGGCTGGGTCCCCATCGCATGGCCGATGGCCGGCGGCGCGTGCGCGCACTGCTGCCGGGCGCCCGTGCGGTGGCGTTGATCGATGCGCGCGGCCATCGGCTCGCGGCGATGCATCCGCTGGGCGAGGGACTGTTCGAGGCGATGCTGCCGCTGCCGGTCGCCTATCGCCTGCAGATCGAGTGGCCGGATGCGCGGCAGGAGATCGAGGATGCCTACGGCTTCGGCCCGCAGCTGGACGAGGTGCTGCTGCAGCGCCTGCGCGATGGCGACGGCGAAGCCCTGCGCCAGGCACTTGGCGCGCACCCGGCCAGTTGCGCGGGCGTGCCGGGGGTGCGCTTCGCCGTATGGGCGCCGAACGCGTGCCGCGTGGCGGTGGTTGGCGACTTCAACGGCTGGGACGGCCGTCGCCATCCGATGCGCCTGCGGCATACCGCCGGGGTCTGGGAGATCTTCCTGCCGCGGGTCGAAGCCGGCGCGCGCTACAAGTTCGAAATCACCGCTGCCGATGGCCAGCGCCTGCCGCACAAGGCGGATCCGCTGGCGCGCTGGACCGAACTGCCGCCGGCCACCGCCTCGCGCGTGCCGCCGGCGCGTGGCCACGACTGGCGGGACGCGGCGTGGATGGCGCGGCGGCAACACGTGCAGGCCGCGCCGCTGTCGATCTACGAACTGCATGCCGGCTCCTGGCGCCGCGATGCGCAGGGGCAGGCGCTGGACTGGGATGCGCTGGCGGCCGAACTGATCCCCTACGTGGCCTCGCTGGGCTTCACCCATGTCGAGCTGCTGCCGGTCACCGAGCATCCATTCGGTGGCTCCTGGGGCTACCAGCCGCTGGGGATGTATGCGCCGACCGCGCGCCATGGCGATCCGCAGGCGTTCGCGCGCTTCGTCGATGCCTGCCATGGTGCCGGCATCGGGGTGATCCTGGACTGGGTGAGCGGGCATTTCCCCGGTGACGTGCACGGCCTGCAGCGCTTCGACGGCACCGCGTTGTACGAGCATGCCGATCCGCGCGAGGGGTATCACCGCGACTGGCATACCTTGATCTACAACTATGGTCGCCATGAAGTGTCGGCCTACCTGGTCGGCAGCGCGCTGGAATGGCTCGATCGCTTCCATATCGACGGCCTGCGCGTCGATGCGGTCGCCTCCATGCTGTACCGCGACTACAGCCGCGACGAGGGCCAGTGGATTCCCAATGCCCATGGCGGACGCGAGAACCTGGAGGCGATCGCGTTCCTGCGCCGCCTCAACGTGGAGATCTCCGCGCGTTTCCCCGGCGTGATGATGATGGCCGAGGAATCCACCGCGTGGCCGGGCGTCACCGCGCCGGTCGCCGAGGGCGGCCTGGGCTTCAGCCATAAATGGAACATGGGCTGGATGCACGACACCCTGGCCTACATGCAGCGCGAGCCGATCCATCGGGCCCATCACCACAGCGAGATGAGCTTCGGCCTGGTCTATGCGTTCTCCGAGTGCTTCGTGCTGCCGCTGTCGCATGACGAGGTGGTGCACGGCAAGCGTTCGCTGCTCGGGCGGATGCCCGGTGACGATGGCCAGCGCTTCGCCAACCTGCGTGCATACCTGGGCTTCATGTGGGCACACCCCGGCGCGAAGCTCCTGTTCATGGGGGGCGAGTTCGGCCAGCCAGCCGAGTGGGACCACGACGGTACCCCGGACTGGGCGTTGGCCTCGGCGCCAGCGCATGCCGGCGTGCGGCACCTGGTCGCCGACCTCAACCAGCTGCTGCGCGGACAACCGGCACTGTGGCGAGGCGACCGGCGGTCACACGGCTTCGAATGGAGCATCGGCGATGACCGGGCCAACAGCGTGTTCGCCTTCGTGCGCCATGACCCCGAGGGGGTCGCCGCGCCGATGCTGGTGGTGAGCAACTTCACCCCGGTGCCGCGCCATGGCTATCGCGTCGGGGTGCCCCGGGCGGGCCGCTGGCACGAGCGGCTCAATACCGACAGCGCGCACTACGGCGGCGACAACCTCGGCAATGCCGGCGGCCGTGACACCGATCCGACGCCGATGCACGGGCACGCGCAGTCCGTGGCGATCACCCTGCCGCCGCTGTCCACGCTGTACCTGCAGGCCGGCCCATGAGCACGCCACCCGCGCGCATGCCCGACGGACCACTCGGCGCCTGGGAGCAGGCGTCCGGCCTGGTGTGCTTCCGGGTCTGGGCGCCGGACGCGGCGTCGGTCGAACTCGTGCTGGATGGGCGTTCGCTGCCGATGCTGCGCGAGCCCGGCGGCTGCTTCGCGCTCAGCACCGGGGCCACGGAAGGCGCGCGCTATGGCTATCGCATCGATGGTGGCGAGGTGGTGCCCGACCAGGCTTCGCGTTGGCAGCCCGAAGGCGTGCACGGCGCCAGTGCGGTGCTGGCGACGGCCTATCCGTGGCATTGCAGTGGATGGCGCGGCCGCGCATGGCCGGAAGCGGTGATCTACGAAGTGCACGTCGGGGCCTGTGGCGGCTACGCCGGCGTGCGTGCGCAGCTGCCACGGCTGGTCGCGCTGGGCATCACCGCGCTGGAGCTGATGCCGGTGGCCGAGTTCCCGGGGCGACGCAACTGGGGCTATGACGGCACCTTCCCCTATGCGCCGGCCTCGGCGTATGGCGATCCGCACGAGCTCAAGGCGCTGGTGGACGAGGCCCACGCGCAGGGACTGATGATCCTGCTGGACGTGGTCTACAACCACTTCGGCCCGGACGGCAACCATCTCGGCCGTTACGCGTCGCCGTTCTTCCGCGCCGATACGCCGACGCCCTGGGGCGCGGCGATTGATTTCGAACAACCCGCCGTGCAGCGCTACTTCATCGACAACGCATTGATGTGGCTGCTGGAGTATCGCTTCGACGGACTGCGCCTGGACGCGGTGCACGCGATCTTGCCGTCCGCCTTCCTCGACCAGCTGCGCGAAGCCATTGCCGCCGCGGTTCCGCCCAGCCGGCAGGTGCACCTGGTGCTGGAGAACGAACGCAACCAGGCCTCGCTGCTGCGGGCCGGCTATACCGCGCAGTGGAACGACGACTTCCACAATGCGCTGCACGTCCTGCTGACCGGCGAGACGGAAGGGTATTACGCCGCCTTTGCCGATGACCCGACCGCGCACCTGGCGCGGGTGCTGGCCGAGGGCTTCGCGTTCCAGGGCGAGACCGATGCGCGTGGCCATGTCCGCGGCGAACCGAGCGGCGACCTGTCACCGGCGCATTTCATCGTGTTCGCGCAGAACCACGACCAGGTCGGCAACCGCGCCTTCGGGGAACGCCTGGGTGGGCTGGTTGGCGAACGGCGCCTGCGCAGCGCAATGGCGTTGACCGCATTGACCCCGATGATCCCGCTGTTCTTCATGGGTGAACCCTGGGGAGCATCGCAGCCGTTCCTGTTCTTCACCGACTTCGAGCCGCCACTGGATGCCGCGGTGCGCGAGGGCCGCCGTCGCGAGTTCGCGCAGTTCGCCGCCTTCGCCGATGCGCAAAGCCGCGCGCGGATTCCCGATCCGAACGACGAAGCCACCTTCCACGCCTCGCAGGCGCCGCCCGAGGACGCCGACGCCGTCGCCGGAATGCGCTGGAGCGGGCTGTTCACGTGCCTGATGGCGCTGCGCCGGCAGTGGCTGGTGCCGGGCCTGGCGCAGGCGCGCACGCTGTCGGTGCGCCGGCTGGGCGAGGGCGCGCTGGCGGCGGCCTGGCGCCTGCCGGGCGGTGACTGGCATATCGCCTTCAACTTCGGTCCGTCGCCGGTGCCGATGCCGGCGGGCGCCGACTGCCTGTTGTGGGCGGAGAACCTGCCCACCGGGCGTGCCGAACTGCCGGTCGACGGCTTCATCGCCTGGCGCGGGACGCGCGCATGAGCGCGGCGCTGCATGCATTGGCCGAGGCCGCCGGGCTGGTGGTCGACTGGGTCGATGTCGCCGGCGAGGCGCGGCAGGTGCCGGTGCCGACCCTGCATGCGTTGCTGGAAGCGCTGGGGCTGCGCGCGGGCACCGAACACCAGTGCCGCGAGGGCCTGCGCGAGCTGGGCCAGGCCCGGCCGCAGGCGCCACTGCTGACCGCGCGCTGCGGCGAGCGGCTGGCCCTGCGTGGCGAGCCGGGGCAACGCTGCAGGTGGTCTGACGAGAATGACGCCGGCCATGAGGCGCGCCGCGATGAAGACGGCTGCCTGCATGCCCCTGCCATGCCCGGCTACTGGCGGCTGGAGTCGGCCGGTGGCGTGCAGGCGTTCGCGATCGCGCCGCCGCGCTGCTGGAGCCTGGCCGATGCCTGTGGCAAGCCCGATCCGCGCGCCTGGGGCATGGCCCTGCAGGTGTACTCGGCCTGCAGCGAGGACGATGCCGGCATCGGCGACGCCGCCGGCAGCGCCGCCTGGCTGCGCCATGTCGCCCATGCCGGCGGCGATGCACTGGCACTGAGCCCGGTGCATGCCTCGCGGCCGATCCATGCGCATTACAGCCCCTACTCGCCGAGCGATCGCCGTTTCCTCGACCCGCTGCATGCGGCGCCGACCCATGTCCTCGGTGCCGCGGCCACGCGGGCGCTTGATGCGCTGCCGCTCCTGCGCGAACGCTGCCGCGTGCTGCAGGCCCAGCCACTGATCGACTGGCGGCAGGGCGCACAGGCGAAGTGGCAGTGGCTGCGCGCACTGCACGATCGCTTCGACGCCGCCGATCCCGCCCTGCATGCCGACTACCTGCGCTTCCGCGCCGAGGGCGGCGCCGCGCTGGAAGCCTATGCGAGTTTCGCCGCGAGGGATCATGGCGAGGATGATCCCGGACCGCAGCTGTTCGGCCAGTGGCTGGCGCAGCGCAGCTGGGCCGGCCTGCAGCGCGAAGCGTGCGAGCGCGGCATGGGGGTCGGCCTGGTCGCCGACCTTGCGGTGGGCTTTGATCCAGCCGGTGCCGAGGCGGCCGCCTGGCCGCGCGCGGTACTGCCAGGCCTGGTGCTGGGCGCGCCCCCGGACGCGTTCAATCCCGAGGGCCAGGCGTGGGGCATCGGCGGATACTCGCCGCAGGGCCTGGTGGAAAGCGGCTACGCGCCGTTCCTGTCTTTGCTGCGCGCGGTACTGCGCGATCGCGGTGGCATCCGCATCGACCACATCCTGGGCCTGCTGCGGTTGTGGCTGGTGCCGGCCGGCGCGGGGCCCGGCGAAGGCGGTTACCTGCGCTATCCGCTCCGGGACCTGCTCAACCTGCTGGTGCTGGAGTCCTGGCGCCATCGCGCGATCGTGATCGGCGAGGACCTCGGCGTGGTGCCGCCGGGCTTCCGCGAGCAGCTCGCCGCACGTGGCGTGCTCGGCACCGACGTGCTGTTGTTCTGCCGCGACGAGGACGGCGACTTCCTGCCGCCGGCACGCTGGCGCCGCGAAGCGGTCGCCACCACGACCACCCACGACCTGCCGACCCTGTGTGGCTGGCGGGCGGCACGGGAGCTGGACTGGCGCGAACGGCTGGGGCTGGGCACTGCCGCGCAGCTGCGCCAGGAGCGGCTGGCGCGCCGGCATGCCCAGCTGCAGCTGCAGGCAGCCTGCGAGGGCGAGGGCATTGCCGAGGGGGATCCCTGGCTCGATGCGGTGCGCTACACCGCGCGCGCACCAGCCCCGCTGGCGCTGCTGCCGGTCGAGGACGCGCTGGCGCTGACCGAGCAACCGAACCTGCCCGGCACCGTGGCCGCGCATCCGAACTGGTGCCGTCGCCTGCCGCAGCCCCTGCCGGTCCAGCCGCTGCAGGTCGCACTGGCCACGTTCGCCGGTGCCCGCCACGCCGCCAGCGTGTCATGACGCCGCCGCGCGCCACGTTGCGGCTGCAGCTGCACGCCGGCTTCGACCTGGCTGCGGCGACCGCGCGGCTGCCCTACTTCTCCGCGCTTGGAATCAGCCATCTGTACCTGTCGCCGATCGCCGCCGCGGTGCCTGGATCCACGCATGGCTACGATGGCATCGACCCGACCCGGGTCAATCCCGAACTCGGTGGCGAGACCGCGCTGGTCACCCTCTCGCGGCGTGCCCGCGCGCACGGCATCGGCCTGGTCCTGGACCTGGTGCCGAACCACCTCGCCGCGCACCCGGCCAACGCATGGTGGTGGGACGTGCTGCGGCATGGCCGGCGCAGCCGCCATGCGGCCTGGTTCGACCTGGACTGGCGCGCCCCCGGCCACGACGGGCAGCTCTGGTTGCCGGTGCTGGACCGGCCCTGCGCACAGGCGGTGGCCGATGGCGTGCTGGTCATCGAGCTGGATCCGGCCGGCCAACCACAGCTGCGCCATCACGGCACGCCGTTCCCGCTGCGTCCGCAGCACATCCCCGCGCTGTCGCCGGCGGCCCTGCGCGGCTGGGTCGAGGAACTCAACCGCGAGGCGCGCCTGGGCGACCCGCGCCTGCTCAGGCTGATCGAACGCCAGGCCTACCGGCTGGCGTGGTGGCGCGTGGGCAACGACATGGTCAACTACCGGCGCTTCTTCGACATCAGCTCGCTGGTCGCGCTGCGGGTCGAGTTGCCGGCGGTGTTCGAGGTCGTCCACGCGCTGCCCTTGCGGCTGGCCGCCGAGGGGTACGTCGACGGCGTGCGCATCGACCACATCGACGGGCTGGCCGACCCGGCCACCTACCTGCGCCGGCTGCGCGCGCGGCTGGACCAGGCCGGTCGCCAGCGCGGCCTGGCCGCCGGCGCGCTGGCGTTGTACGTGGAAAAGATCCTGGCGCCGGACGAGTCGCTGCCGATGGACTGGGCCTGCGACGGCACCACCGGCTACGACTTCATGGACCAGGTCGGCGCGGTGCTGCATGCGCGCGGTGGCCGCGCCCCGCTGGCGCGGCTGTGGCGCTCCCTCAGCGGCCGCGAGGGCGACTTCGGCGAGGAGCAGCGCCAGGCCCGCGAGGAAATCCTGCGCGGGCCATTGCAGGCCGAGTTCATCCGCGCCGTGCGTGCGCAGGTGGCGCTGGCGCGACTGGATCCGGCCACCCGCGAGTTCAGTCCGCAGATGTTGGCGCGCGCGCTGGCCCTGCTGCTGCGCGGCTACCCGGTGTACCGCAGCTACGCCGATCGCGACGGACTCGACCCGGCCGGCATTGCCCACCTCGATACTGCCCTGGCACTTGCACGGCGCGGCCAGCCGGGTGCCAGCCTCGCCGCGTTGGAGGCCATGGCGCGCTGGCTGCGCGACAATCGCGGCGCCGACACGCCGGCAGGCAATGCCCAGGCCATGTTGCGGCGGGTGCTGCGGCGGCGCTTCGAACAGCTCTCCGCGCCATTGAATGCCAAGGCGGTGGAGGACACCGCCTTCTACCGCCATGGCGTGCTGTTGTCGCGCAACGAGGTCGGCAGCGATCCGGACCATTTCGCGCTGACCGCCGCGCAGTTCCATGCCGCCAACCGTACCCGCCTGCACCGGCATCCACACGCGCTGCTGGCCACGGCCACCCACGACCACAAGCGTGGCGAGGACGTGCGCGCGCGGCTGGCGGTGCTGTCCGAATGGCCGCACTGGTGGCGCGACCAGGCCAGGGGTTTCGACGCGATCGCCGCCGGACTGCCGGTACCGCCACCGGCAGCGGGCGATGCGGCGATGCTGTGGCAGACCTTGGTGGCGGCATGGCCATGCGCGTTGGCGGTCGACGACGAAGACGGACTGCGCGATTACGCCGCGCGCATCAGCCAATGGCAGCGCAAGGCGTTGCGCGAGGCCAAGCTGCGCAGCAGCTGGCTGGATCCACGACTCGACTACGAGCAGCAGGTGGTCGACTTCATCGAAGCGGCGCTGTGCAGGCCACAGGGGCTGCCGCTGCGACGTGCACTGCAGCGGGCGATGCGGCGGCTGGCGCTGCCCGGCGCGCGCAATGGCCTGGCGCAGGCTTGCCTGCGCATGACCGTGCCCGGCGTGCCGGACCTCTACCAGGGCTGCGAGGGCTGGGACCTGTCGCTGGTGGACCCGGACAACCGTCGCGATGTCGATTACGCGCAGCGCCAGCGCTGGCTCGACGATCCGCGCGACTGGCCCGCCCTGCTGCACGACTGGCCCGACGGCGTGGCCAAGGCGCGGCTGACGGCGCGGCTTCTGGCCCTGCGCGGTGAGTTCGCCGAACTGTTCGCACGGGGCGACTATCGCCCACTTGAAGGCGGCGGCGAGCGGCTGCTGGCATTCCGCCGCACGCTGGGCGAGCGCCAGTTGCTGGTCGCGGTTACCCGCCTGGCTGCCGGTGCCACGACGACCAGCCTGGCCTTGCCGGCGCGCAGCTGGGGGAACGCGGCGCTGGCGTGCGTACCAGGCCGTTATCGCAACGTGCTCGAGCACGGGCAGGTACTGCAACGCGGGCGCCGCGTGGCGCTGTCGACGCTGCTCGCACGCAGCCCGGTGGCAGTGTGGATTTCAGAGTAGGGACATCAGGCAGGAAGTGCAGCGGGCAACCGATGGAGGCCGCCACCATGAACGAGATCGAACGCGAGGCGCGGATCCGCGAGCTGGCCCGGGAAATCTGGGAGGCGGAGGGGCGACCGGACGGCGCCGAACTGCGCCACTGGGCGATGGCGCAGCGGCTGGTCGACGCGGAGATCCGCGCCGCCGACCAGGACGCCGACAGTACGCAGCCACAGGCATGAGGTGCGGTCGAAGCCGCGCAACGGAGGACACATGGCCGCACGCAGGCTGACGCAACGCTCGCGGGTGAGGGAAGGACGGCCATTCCCATTGGGCGCCACCTGGGATGGCCTGGGGGTGAACTTCTCGCTGTACTCGGGCAACGCCACCCGGGTCGAGCTGTGCCTGTTCGACGAGCGCAACCGCGAGACCGAGCGCATCGTGTTGCCGGAGTACACCGACGAGGTCTGGCACGGCTACCTGCCCGATGCGCGCCCGGGCCAGCGCTATGGCTACCGCGTGCACGGCCCGTATGCGCCGGATGCCGGCCACCGCTTCAACCCGAACAAGCTGCTGCTGGATCCGTATGCCAAGCAGATCGTCGGCCAGCTGAAATGGGCGCCGCAGTTGTTCGGCTACACGATCGGCCACAAGGACAAGGACCTCAGCTTCGACCGTCGCGACAGTGCGGCCTTCATGCCACGCTGCGCGGTGATCGATCCTGCCTTCACCTGGGGCCAGGACCGGCGGCCCCAGGTGCCCTGGCAACACACGGTGATCTACGAGGCCCACGTGCGCGGCCTGAGCATGCGCCATCCGGACGTCCCCGAGCCGGACCGCGGCACGTTCTCGGCGCTGCGCAACGACGCGCTGGTCGAACACATCCGCGGGCTCGGCGTCACCGCGGTGGAACTGCTGCCGATCCATGCCTTCGTCGATGATGCCCAGCTGCTCGGGCGTGGCCTGCGCAACTACTGGGGCTACAACACCCTGGGCTTCTTCGCGCCGCACCCGCGCTACATGGCCACGCGCACCGTGGCCGAGTTCAAGCAGATGGTCGCGCGCCTGCACAACGCCGGGCTGGAGGTGATCCTGGACGTGGTCTACAACCACACCGCCGAGGGCAACGAGCTCGGGCCGACGCTGTCGTTCAAGGGCATCGACAACGCCAGCTACTACCGGCTGGCCGACAACCGCCGCTTCTACATCAACGATACCGGCACCGGAAACACCTTCGACCTCACCAATGCCGGCGCCCTGCGCATGGTGCTGGACTCGCTGCGTTACTGGGTGCTGGAAATGCACGTCGATGGCTTCCGCTTCGACCTGGCGACGATCCTCGGCCGCGAACGCTACGGCTTCGATCCCAGCGGCAGCTTCCTGGACGCGGTGCGCCAGGACCCGGTCCTCAGCCAGACCAAGCTGATCGCCGAACCCTGGGACATCGGGCCCGGCGGCTACCAGGTCGGTGGCTTCCCGCCCGGCTGGGCGGAATGGAACGACCGCTTCCGCGACAACGTGCGGGCGTTCTGGCGTGGCGACGAGGGGCAGCTGGCGGAGCTGGCCACGCGCCTGACCGGTTCGGCCGACCTGTTCCGTCACAACGGACGCCGCCCGCACGCCACGGTCAATTTCATCACCGCCCACGACGGCTTCACCCTGTGTGACCTGGTGAGCTACGAGCACAAGCACAACGAGGCCAACGGCGAGGACAACCACGACGGCAGCGACCACAACCTGTCGGCCAACTACGGCGTCGAGGGGCCGAGCGAGGACGCGGCGATCGTCGGTACCCGGCGGCGCCAGATGCGCAACCTGCTGGCCACGCTGCTGCTGTCGCAGGGCACGCCGATGCTGCTGGCCGGCGACGAGTTCGGCCACGGCCAGGGCGGCAACAACAATGCCTATTGCCAGGACAACGAGACCACCTGGATCGACTGGGCGGCAGCCACGCTGGCCCCGGCCGCCGACCAGGCGCGGTTCGTGCGCCGCCTGCTGTCGCTGCGCCGACGGTATCCGCTGCTGCATCGCAGCCGCTTCTTCGACGGCAGCTTCGACGAGAGCCTCGGTTTCAAGGACGTCACCTGGCTGGCGCCTGACGGCAGCGAGATGGGGGATGCGCAGTGGCGCGATCCGAAGGCACGCGCGTTGATGGTGCGGCTGGACGGTCGTGCGCCGGCCACCGGCCTGCGCCAGGTGGCCGCCAACGTGACCCTGCTGATGCTGCTCAACGCCGATCCGTCGAACGCGGTGGATTTCCAGCTGCCCGCGATGCATGACGAACACTGGCGGGTGCTGATCGACACCGCCCGCCATGGTGGACGATCGGCGCCCGGCGGCACCCCATGGCCGGCCCCGCCGCGTTCGCTGGCGCTGCTGGCGGTGGAGCGCGACCGCGTCGCCAGCACCGCGAAGATCGCCCCTGATGGTGGCCTGGACCCGCATTGACGGCGATCTCCCTCACCTGCCTTTGACAGTGGCCCGGCAAGCTGGCGTCGCCAGCGCACCGCCGGCCACCGGCCCGGCCACCGGCACCGAAAGGGGACGTCCATGGATGAAGGATTGATCTACCTGCTGTTGATCTGCGGGCTGATGATCGTGCCGCGGGGGTTGCAGCGCTTTCGCCTGCCGGCGCCGCTGACCTGCTTCCTGGTCGGCATGCTGATGCTGCTCGTCCTGCCCGGGCGGCACAGCAGCGCGGTGCACCTGTCGGCCGTGCTCGGCATCACCGCGCTGTTCCTGTACGCGGGCCTGGAGGTCGACCTGCGCGCGCTGCTGGCACAGCGCGGGCCGTTGCTGCGCTACCTGCTGGTACGCCTGCTGGCGGTGGCGTGCTTCAGCGCGCTGGCGATGTACGCCCTGGCCCTGCCCTGGCAGGCGGCGGTACTGCTGACGCTGGCGGTGCTGACGTCCTCCACCGGCTTCATCATCGATTCGCTCGACCGCTTCGACATGGCGCCGGAGGAACGCTTCTGGGTCACCAACCAGGCGATCTCAGGCGAGCTGCTGGCGCTGGGCCTGATGTTCGTGGTGTTGCAGGCCGACAGCCTGCAGGCGCTGGCGTCCTCCAGCGGCATCCTGCTGGCGATGGCACTGGCCACGCCGCTGGCGTATTTCGCCCTGGCGCGCTGGATCCTGCCCCATGCACCGGGCTCGGAATTCTCGCTGCTGGTGACGGTGGCGCTGGCGGCTGCCTTCGTCACCAACCGCCTGGGGGTGGAGTACCTGCTGGGGGCCTTCCTGGCCGGCATGGTGGCGCACCTGCTGTCGCACCGGCTGCCGGCGCTGGCATCGGAAGGCAACATGCATGCGGTCAAGCTGTTCTCAAACTTCTTTTTGCCGTTCTATTTCTTCCGCCAGGGCACGCTCGTGCCCCCTGGCGCCTTCGGCTGGGAAGCGCTGGCCATCGGCCTGGGGCTGTGCCTGCTGATCCCGGTGCGCCTGTGGGGCATGTATCGCCAGCGCCGTCGCCAGGGCGATCCACCCGTGCGCGCCTGGCGCATCGCGCTGTCGCTGTCGCCGACGCTGATCTTCACCCTCGTGCTGGCGGAAATCCTGTCGCAGCGCTTCCACCTGCCGGAAGCCTGGTTCGGCGGCCTGCTGCTCTATGCGGGCATCAACACCCTGCTGCCATCGCTGGTGCTGCGCAGCGCGTTCGATCCGGAAGCCGGCCCGGCATCGAAGCCGGGCGCTTCGGCCGATGCCATGAACCCGTAGAATCCGGCTTCCGCGCTGGAGCCAATGCCATGCTGAAGATCTGGGGTCGCCATAATTCGAGCAACGTGCGCAAGGTGCTGTGGTGCGCCGAGGAAATCGGCCTGCCGTATGAGTCGATCGAGGCAGGCGGGGCATTCGGCCAGGTCGATTCGCCGGAGTACCGCGCGCTCAACCCGAATGGCCTGGTGCCGATGATCGAGGACCATGGCCTGCCGCTGTGGGAGTCGAACACGATCGTGCGCTACCTCGCCGCGCGCTATGCGCTGGACACGCTGTATCCCGCCGATCCGGTCGAACGCGCCGTCGGCGAGAAGTGGATGGACTGGACCACCTCCAGTTTCGCGGCACCATTCCGCGACGTGTTCTGGGGCATCGTGCGCAGCGCGCCGGAAGCGCGCGACAACGCCCGCATCGAGGCCGGCCTGGAGCGTTGCGGTGAGCTGCTGGCGATGGCGGACGCGGCGCTGGCGCGTGCGCCGTGGCTGTCGGGCCAACGCTTCGCGATGGGCGACATCCCGTTGGGGGCCTTCATCTATGCCTGGTTCGAGATGCCGATCGTGCGTCCAGACCTGCCACACCTGCAGGCCTGGTACGCGCGACTGCGTGAACGGGCTGCGTACCGGAAAGCGGTCATGACCGCGCTGACCTGACCCTGGACCGGTCGCCGCCCCGAGACACTATGCTTGTCGTTCCCCCCGAAGGAGCGCCCGCCATGCGCATCCTGCTCGCCGGCGCCACCGGCCTGGTCGGCCACCATGTCCTGCAGCTGCTGCTCGCCGATGCGCGCTGCGGCACCCTGATCGCGCCGACCCGGCGGCCATTGACCATCGCCCAGCGCAAGCTCGAGAACCCGGTGCTGGATTTCGAGCACCTGCGCGAAGCGGCGGCCGACTGGCGGGTGGACGCGGCAATCTGCGCGCTCGGCACCACGATTGCCCTGGCCGGCTCGCAGGCGGCCTTCCGCCGCGTCGACCATGACTATCCGTTGTGGTTGGCGCAGGCCCTGCGCGAGCACGGCACCCCGGGGTTCGTGCTGAACTCGGCGATCGGCGCGGATCCCGATTCGCGGGTCTTCTATACCCGGGTCAAGGGCGAGCTTGAGCGCGACCTGCGCGCGTTACGCTTCGACACCTTGACCCTGGTGCGGCCGGGCTTCATCAGCGGTCACCGCGATGCGCCGCGACGCGGCGAGCGGCTGGCGATCGGCGTGCTCGGTGCGATCGGCCCGCTGCTGCCGCGGCGTTGGCGGATCAACCCGGCGCCGGTGATCGCGCGGGCCATGACCGAGGCCGCCTTCCAGCATCATCCCGGCGTGCACGTCATCGATTCGGCGCAGCTGGTCGCCTGAGCCCGCTCAGTCAGTCGCGCCGCGTTCGCTGGTGATCCTGGCGCCTTCGCGCATCACCAGCGTCACCGGCGTCTTTTCCACTACTTCGAGCAGGCGCTGCCACTGCGCCTGGTCCAGCGCGCCGGTGGCGTGCAGCACGCGGTGCACGTGCAGGCGACCGTCCTCGTCGCGCGAGGACGACAGCTCGGCGCGGAACTCGCCCAGCTCCCAGCCCTTCTTCTCGGCATACATGCGCAGGGTGATCGCCGTGCAGGCCGACAACGAGGCCAGGTAGAGGTCGAACGGCGCCATGCCGGCGTCCTGGCCGCCCAGGGCGGGCGGCTCGTCGGCGATCAGTTCATGCCGGCCGCTGCGGATGTGATGGGCGTAGCGGGAAGCGGTGGAAACGATGGTGGCGTGCGCCATGGGAGTCCTCTTGGGGATGAGCGTCCGGGGCAGGAGCGGATCAGGCGCCGAGCGCCTGGCCGCCGTCCACCGCCAGCACCTGGCCGGTGATCCAGCGGGCCTGCGGCGATGCCAGGAACAGTGCGGCGGCGGCGACATCCTCGACCTTGCCGAAGCCGCCGAACGGAATGGCGTCGCGCACCTGTGCATACAGCGCCGGCTCCTCCGTGCGTCGGCGATCCCACAGGCCGCCGGCGAACTCGATGGAGCCCGGTGCGATCGCGTTGACCCGGATGCGCTCGCGAGCCAGCTCGGTGGCCAGGGTGACCGTGTAGTAATTCAATGCCGCCTTGGCGGTGGAGTAGGCCGTGGCGCGCGGAGTCGGGCGCAGCGCGTTGATCGAGCTGATGTTGAGGATGCTGGCGCGTTCGCTGCGGCGCAGCCACGGCAGCGCGGCACGATTGCAACGCACCGCCGCCATCAGGTCCACGTCGAAGCCGGCCTGCCAGCTGGCGTCGTCGACGCCATTGCCGAAGCCGGAGGCATTGTTGACGACGATGTCGATGCCACCCATGGCCTCGACGGCGGCATGGATCCAGCCGTCGATCTGCGCCGGGTCGGCGAGGTCGCAGGCTTGGCAGTGCACGCGACCACCGTGGCGCAGCAGCGCTTCGCCGGCGTCGGCCAGTGCCTGGCGGTCGCGGCCGCAGATCGACAGCGCGGCACCGGCAGCGGCGAACGCCTCGGCGATGGCCAGGCCGATGCCGCGGCTGCCGCCAGCGATGAGGACGCGCGCATCGCGCAGGGAAGGGTCGGACATCGCCAGGCTCCACGGAAGGAGGTGGCATTATCGACCACCACGACGTCGGTGCGACGTCGTGGAACGCGCGGTGTACCTGGCTCATCGCCATTGCTCATGAGCTCATGCCCCCTCGTCGGCGCGGATCTAACCGATCCTTTACACCTGTCACATGCCATCGGGGCACAAAGGCGCGGACCTTTCGCAGGAAGCAGGCATGGGCAAGCACATCACCCTCATCGGCGCCGGATTCTGTGGCGCGGCGCTGGTCCGGGAACTGGCCTACCGGGCCGACGCCGGCACCCGCATCACCCTGGTCGGCATCGCCGACAGCTTCGGCAGCGGCATCGCCTATGGCGCGGCGCGCCCGGAGCACCTGCTCAATGTGCGTGCGCGTGACCTGGGCATTGATCCTGACGAACCCGGAGGCTTTGCCGACGCGCTGCACCTGGGCGAGGCGGGCCGGCAGGCATTCCTGCCGCGGCTGGCCTTTGCCGATTACCTGCGTGGCGAACTCAGCGCGGCGATGGCGTCGGCGGCCGCGCACATCGTCTGCAAACCGCACGAGGCGATCGCCGCCGAACGCACCCAGCGTGGCTACCGGATCTTCCTCGCCAACGGTGAAGCATTCGACAGCGACCAGCTGGTGCTGGCGGTCGGTGCGCTCGCACCACAGGCGCTGCCGGGCATCGGCCCGCGGCTGAGCGTGCATCCGCGCTACATCGGCTGGCCGTGGCAGCCCGGGGCACTGGAAGGCATCGACGCCGATGCGCGCGTGCTGATCGTCGGCACCGGCCTGACCATGGTCGATGTCGCGCTGTCGCTGCGCAGCCGCGGCCATCGCGGCGAGCTGCACGCGGTCTCGCGGCGCGGGCTGGCGCCGCAGGCGCATGCGGGCGAGCCGGGGCCGGCGCTGGAGCTGCCCGCCGAACTGCGCACTGCGCTGCGCGATGGCCGCCTGCGCGAGGTGGTCCGTGGGGTGCGCCGGTGGATTGCCGGGGGAACCCCATGGCGCACCGCGATCGACGCGCTACGTCCTTACCTGCAACCCCTGTGGCGGCGCCTGGACACACGCCGGCGCGCGCGCTTCCTGCGTCACCTGCGCCCGTACTGGGAGGCCGCGCGGCACCGCGTGGCGCCGGCCGCGGCGCAGGTGCTGGACGAACTGCGTGGCCAAGGCCAGCTCAAGCTCGAGGCCGCGCGCCTGCTGCGCGCGCGCTGGACACCCGAAGGGCTGGAGGCGGTGCTGCGCCCACGAGGCGAGGAGCAGGCGCGTACCGAACGCTACGACGTGCTGATCCGCGCCACCGGCTTGGATACCGACATCGACCGCACCAGCGATCCACTGATCGCCGGCATGCGCGAGGCCGGGTTGGTGCAGCCCGATCCGCTGGGCCTGGGGGTGGTGGTGGACGAGGACTTCCGCGTCCGCGACGCTGCTGGCCGCGCCCAGCCGGGCTTGTACTGCATCGGCCCGCTGCTGCGCGGTGCGTTGTGGGAGATCACCGCGGTGCCGGAACTACGCGTGGCCGCGCGCCGGCTTGCCAACCACCTGCTGGCGCCGGTCACGGTGGCTTCCTCGCCGCGCGCGGTCCTGCGCGTGGTCGGCTGAGCGGCGTTACCCGTCGTCGCCGGCCGGGTCTTCACCCGGCTCGAAGGCCAGCAGGTCGCCGGGCTGGCACTGCAGGTACTCGCATATCTTGGACAGCGTCTCGAAGCGGATGCCGCGTACGCGCCCGGACTTGAGCAGCGACAGGTTGGATTCGGTGATGCCCACGTGCTGGGCGAGTTCGCGCGAGCGCACCTTGCGCAGGGCGAGCATTACATCCAGGCGGACCACGATCGCCATGGCCGCCCTCAGACGATCGAGCGCTGGTCTTCCTCGAGCCGCGCGGCGGCGTCGAAGAAGCGCGCCACCAGCCACAGCACGGCGGTGACCAATAGCGAAAGCAGGTCGGCGCCGTCGAGGCTGAGCACCATGTGGACATCACCGCGCCGGTAGGCGAGCCAGGCCGCGACCAGGGCCGGCAGCACTCCGTGCACCAGCGCCGCCGCGAGCAGCAACGTGGCGAAGCGACCGAAGCGGCGCGAGGCCTGGGGCGGGAACAACTGCTCCGGGGTGACCTCGCCCAGCAGCCGCGCGAGCGGATGAAGCGCGGCGGCCACCAGTGCGCCCTGGGCCAGCGCCAACGCGGTCGCCCAACCCAGGGCCAGGCCGCCTGCGTCGAAACCCGCGCCCCCCCAGCTGGACGCACCCTGCCAGGCGCCCACCAGGCCGGCCAGGGTCAGCAGCGGTGCGATGACCATGCCCGCCCACAGCAACCAGCGCAGCCGCCGTGCGGCCCGTACCAGGCGCATTGACGTTTTCGTATCGTGCATAGTAATTTCTGTTTTACAGAAAACATTTATCCCGATACAGGATACCTGCTTATGCGTCTCCCTACCATGCGCCCGTTGTGTGCGGGCCTGCTTGCGGCCTGGTTCGGCGCCGCTGCACCGCCGGCTTCGGCCGGCCCCCGTGCCGAAGTGTCGGCCAGCCATGCCCGCGATCTGGTCCAGTCCGCCGCTGATGGCGACGTGTTCGCATTGCGCAGGGCGCTGCCGACGCTGGCGCCGCGCTGGCAGACGCTGGGGCGTGCCCGGCTGGCCGCGGGCGTGCTCGACGAGGACCAGGCGATTTCGCTGGCGGAAGCCTTCGTGGCGGCGAGTGCGGCCGGTGACTGCGATGTTGCGCTGGCGCAGTCGGTGATCGCCGATGCGGCATTCGCCGGCGGTCGGTACGCCCGTGCCGCCGCGGGGGCAGGGGCGCGTGCGGCCGCGCTCGAACGCTGCCACGGCAGCGCCGACGAGATCGAAGGCGCTGCCACCATGCTGACCCTGGCCGGGCGACTGGCCAAAGCGCCGGCGCAGCGCACGCTCGCGTTCACCCCGACCGCGGAGCGCTGGGCGCGCGACAAGGTCGGCCTGCCGCGTGCGCAGGTGACGATCAACGGCCATGCGCAGGAGGCCGTGCTCGATACCGGCGCCAACCTGTCGGTGGTATCGGCGACCACGGCGAAGCGGCTGGGTCTGCGGATGCTGGGCGAGGCCGGTGTCGGCTCATCGAGCCGGCAGGTCGTGGCGACGAAGGTGGCGGTGGCCGACCGTCTCGAACTGGCCGGCCTGGTGCTGGAGCACGTGGCGTTCCTGGTCCTGGACGACGACCAGCTGGAAATGCCGGTGCCCGGCGGCTACCGCATCGATGCGATCGTCGGCTTCCCGGTGTTCCGCGCGATGCAGCGCGTGCGCTTCGGCCACGACGGCACGCTGCGACCGGAGCCTGGCGCCGGCGATGCCGATGCGCCGTCCAACCTGGCGCTGGCCGGCAGCGATCTGTTCGTCGATGCCCGCGTCGGCGGCATCGACGTGCCATTGCACCTGGACAGCGGCGGTAGTGCCTCGTCGTTGTCGCCACGCTTCGCGCAGGCGCATCCGCAGGTCCTGCAGGGGCTGGCCGAGTCGCGCCAGCGCCTGGCCGGCGCCGGCGGGGCGACCGAGCGGGCGATCGCCAACTGGTCGCAGGTAAGGGTGGAGACCGGCGGGCACGGCACCGTGCTGGCGCAGCTGCCGGTGGCGTTGAAGGACGCCGCCGACGTGCGCGTGCGCACCCAGGGCGTGCTGGGCTGGGACGTGCTGGGCGCGTTCGATGCATGGACGGTGGATTTCGAGCACATGCGGCTGGAGCTGGGTGCGCCGCTGTAGGTGGGTGAGGTTGGGCAGCTGCTGCGGCTGCGGCGCTGGCTCCGGCAAGGTGCTTCATCCGTTCCCGGAAAGCGGGTGGCCGCTTCCTGCGCCAGTGGCATATCTCGGCCGACCTGCCAGCGTCGTGGCGTGGTGCCGCAAGCCTGCAACACGCTTCCGGTACTCGGGGGGGTGCAAGGAGAAGGCGCTTCGTTGATCTGCGGGAGGGGTGGGGTTGCGGCCTGGCGGCCGCTGGGGTTTTGGTTTGGCTGGCCTTCGTATGACGTTGGTGGGTGAGTTTGCCGCGGGCGTTGCGGCGCGATACCCGCCGCCCGCGACCCACCCACCCCTGCGGCTCTTCGCGACAATCCTTGCTTTCAGCGCAAACGCAACAGAACAACCGATCCACATCGATGGCCAGCCAACCCAACGCCAGCAAGAAACCCAAGCGCCAGCGGCCGCCAGGCCGCACCCCTCCCCGCAGATCGACGAAGCACCAAAAAAGAAGGGCCCGGGCACTCTCTCCAATGCCCGGACCCTTCCGACGAGAACCGTCGGACGTTTAATGCGGCAGCGCGAGGTCGTCGATCAGCGCACGCAGAAAGCGCGCGGCTTCGCCACCGGTGGCGGCGCGGTGGTCGAAGGTGACCGACAGCGGGATGATCTTGTGCGTCTCGATCCCGCCCATCACCGGCACCACCTGGTGGCGGGCACGGCCGGCGGCAACGATCGCCACGCACGGCGGCACGACGACCGGCGTGGCATAGCGGCCGGCAAACATGCCGAAGTTCGACAGCGAGATCGTGTAGCCGCTCAGCTCCGACGCCGGCAGGCTGCGTGCCTCGACCTGCTGGCGCAGGCGGTTGACGCCCTCGCGGATGCCGCGTGCGTCGAGCATGTCGGCATTGCGCAGCGCCGGGACGAACAGGCCCTCCTCGGTGTCGACCGCGATGCCGATGTCCACGTGCGGATGCAGGGTGCGGGTCAGCGCATCGCCGTCGAACCAGGCATTGAGGGCCGGCACGGCCTTGCAGGCGACGGTGATCGCGCGCACCAGGCGCACGGTCACGTCGTTGCCCGCTGCCCAGGCATGGACGTCGGCGTCATCGTTGAGCGTGGTCGGCACGACCTTGGCATGCGCATCGGCCATGACCCGCGCCATGTTGCGGCGCACGCCCTTGAGCTGCTCCGGCTGGCCGCTGGCGGACACGCCCGGCGGCTGGGTGCGCATCGGCTTGCCGGCGGCGGACAGCGCGGTGCGCTGTGCCGACGGGGCGGCTGCGGCCACGACCTGCGGGGAACGGACGGCGGCGACGGGCGTCACGGCCGCGGGCGCGCCCAAGGGGGCCGACCCGCTGGCGGCTGCCTGCTTCACGTCGGCCATCGTCACCGTGCCGTCGGAACCGCTGGCGCGCACGCGCGACAGGTCCACGCCGAGCTTTTTCGCCAACGCACGCACCGCCGGCATCGCGCGTACGCCGCCGACCGCGACGGCCTGCTCGCTGTGCACCGCGTCGGAACTCTGCATGGCGCCGACCACGGTGCCGGCGTCGGCGCGTTCGGCCTTGGCTTCGACCTCTGCCGGCGCGGCCGCGGCGACGGGCACCGGCGTGGGCGCCGGCGCATGGCCATGGGAATGGCCGGTGTCCTGTGCCTCGGCACGCTGCGGCAGGTTCGCGTCGGGCATGAACTGCGCCAGCACGCTGCCGGTGACGATCACGTCGCCCGGGCCACCGGCGAGCTTGAGCACCTTGCCCGAAACCGGCGAGGGCACCTCGACCACGGCCTTGGCGGTCTCCATCGAGACCAGCGGCTCGTCCAGGCGGATCACGTCGCCTTCCTTGACGAACCACTCGACGATGGTCGCATCCGGCAGGCCTTCGCCCAGGTCGGGCAGATGGAAATTCTTGGTATCGCTCATTGGGTCTCTTCCAGCAGTTCGAGATCGGCGGCCGGCAGCCAGCCCTTGGCGCCATCGGCGCGTTCGGACCACCACCAGCCACCATGTTCATGATGCAACGTCACCGCGTCGCCGCGGTCGGCCTCCAGTTCGCGTGCGTCATAGGCGCACAGCGCTTCGGCACGACCATCGCCGAGTGGACGCAGCCAGTCGACCGGCGCCCAGCCGGCCTGGCCACCGTCGACGCTGACCCAGGCGAACGCCGGCCATTCCTCGTCGCGGACCCCCAGCGCGACCACCTGGCCGGGCTGGAGTCGGATCGGATTGGCGTAGGGCGTCCGGTAGTCGCAGAGCAGGCGGGCCCGCATGTCAGCCCGCGGCCACGGCCTTCTTCGCCGCGGTCACGATCCGCTCAACGCTGGGCAGGTACTTCATTTCCAGGCGGAACAGCGGAATGTGGGTGTCGTAGCCGGTGACGCGCTGGACCGGGGCGACCAGGTCGTACATCGACTCCTCGGCCAGCCGCGCGGCGATCTCGGCGCCGAAGCCCGCGGTCTTCGGCGCTTCCTGCACGATCACGCAGCGGCCGGTCTTGGCGACCGACTCGGCGATGGTGTCGAAGTCCAGCGGGCGCAGCGTGGCGACGTCGATGACCTCGGCGCTGATGCCTTCGCCGGCGAGCTTGTCGGCCGCTTCCAGCGCCTCCTTCACCTGCGCGCCCCAGGCGACCAGGGTCACGTCGGTGCCGTCGCGCAGCACGAAGCACACGTCCAGCGGCAGCGCCTCGCCATCGTCGACCACCACTTCCTTGTACTGGCGGTAGATGCGCTTGGGCTCCATGTAGATCACCGGATCCGGATCGCGGATCGCGGCCAGCAGCAGGCCATAGGCGCGCTGCGGCGAGGACGGCAGGACCACGCGCAGGCCCGGCACGTTGGTGAAGATCGCCTCGTTGGCTTCGCTGTGGTGCTCAGGCGCGCGGATGCCGCCACCCCACGGCACGCGCAGCACCATCGGGCAGTGCAGGCGGCCACGGGTACGGGTACGCAGGCGCGCGGCGTGGCAGATGATGTGGTCGACCATCGGGTAGACGAAGCCGTCGAACTGCGCCTCGGCGACCGGCTTCATGCCTTGCGCGGCCAGGCCGACGGTCAGGCCGGCGATGGTGGTTTCGTCCAGCGGCGTGTCGAGCACGCGCTCGCTGCCGAACTTCTGCTGCAGGCCGGCGGTGGCACGGAACACGCCGCCGTTCACGCCCACGTCCTCGCCCAGCACCATCACCGACGGGTCGTGCGCCAGTTCCCAGGCCAGCGCCTGGGTGACGGCTTCGATCAGGGTGATGGGCGTGCTGGTCATGGCGGTGTTTCCTGGCGCGGCGGCATGTTGAGCGGCGGCGTCGTGCGGGGCGGTGCCGGCGGTGCGGACGTTGAGCTTGATCTCATCCATGGCGCTGCTCCAGGGACAGGGCCTGCGCGCGCTGGGCCAGCAGGTCCGGCGGCGGGTCGGCGTAGAGGTAATCGAACATGGCCTCGACCGGCTGCACCGGCGTGTTGAGGTAGGCATTGACCTCCTCGTCCACGCGCGCGGCGCACTCTTCCTTCCAGGCGTCCTCGTGGGCATCGCTCCACAGGCCCAGGCCGACCAGGTACTTGCGCAGGCGCAGCATCGGCTCGCGGCCCCAGGCATCCTTGACCTCTTCCTCGCCACGGTAGCGGCGGGCGTCGTCGGCGGTGGTGTGGTCGGACAGGCGGTAGGTGAGGAACTCCAGCACCGTTCCGCCTTCACCGGCGAGCGCACGCTCGCGCGCCTGGCGCATGGCCTCGAGCACGGCGACCAGGTCGTTGCCGTCCACCTGCAGGCAGAACAGGCCGCCGGCCAGGCCCTTCTGGGCCAGCGTCTCGGCGCCGGTCTGGGCGGAGCGGGGCACCGAGATCGCCCAGCCGTTGTTCACCACGCACAGGATCAGCGGCAGCTTGTAGGCGCCGGCGGAATTGAGTGCGGCGTAGAAGTCGGTCTTGGAGCTGCCGCCGTCGCCGCAGCTGGACACCGCGACGTGCTGTTCGCCGCGCAGCTTGAACGCCAGCGCCGCGCCGGCCGCATGCAGGCACTGGGTGGAGATCGGCACGCAGAACGGGAAGTCGATCGCCGCGTCGGCATCGCGCGGATAATCGTTGCCGCGCTCGTCGCCGCCCCAGTACAGCAGCACGTCGCGCGGGCGCACGCCGCGCATGAACATCGCGCCGTACTCGCGGTAGCTCGGCGCGAATACGTCGCCGTTCGCCATCGAGGCGCCGATGCCGACGTGGGTGGCCTCGTGGCCCAGGCAGGAGGCATAGGTGCCCAGCTTGCCGGTACGCTGCAGGGCGACCGCCTTGCTGTCGAAGGTGCGCACGTAGAGCATCTGCTTGAACAGCGTCAGCAGGGTCTGCGGATCGCAGGAAGCGGGCAGGTCGCGCACGGGCTTGCCGTCCACGTCCAGGTATTGCAGGTATTCGATCTCGAACTGCGCGGCAACGGTCATGCGAACTGCACCTTCGACAGGAAGTTTCAAATGATACGAGTCACTATGGTAAGGAAGGCGTGACCGGAGCCCTTCCTGCGGCGCAGCAAGAAACCGTGCTGCAGGCGCAGCAATCCCGCCTGTTCAGTCGAGTCGCTGCCTTGCCCGGCATGGCTTGTGCGCTTGCTGCGCTGCGGCGTCGATCATGACACTGAATGCGCGGCCGGATGGCCCGGTCGGCGTTGGGTTCCGCTTCAGGTGGCCGGCGCCACGGGCGGCTGGGTTAACCTTGCCGCCCCCTTGCTACCGTACCGCCCATGTCCGTCGAAAAGAACCAGCGCGACCTGGAAGCCGGCATCCACACCGACCTGGAGGGCCGCCTGACCTATGGCGGCTACCTGCGGCTGGACCAGCTGCTGTCGGCGCAGCAGCCGCTGTCCGACCCGCCGCACCACGACGAGATGCTCTTCATCATCCAGCACCAGACCTCGGAGCTGTGGCTGAAGCTGCTGGCCCACGAGCTGCGCGCGGCGACCGGCCACCTGCAGCGCGACGAGGTCTGGCAATGCCGCAAGGTGTTGGCGCGCAGCAAGCAGGTGCTGCGCCAGCTGACCGAGCAGTGGTCGGTGCTGGAGACGCTGACCCCGTCCGAATACATGGGGTTCCGCGACGTGCTGGGCCCGGCCTCGGGCTTCCAGTCGCTGCAGTACCGCTATATCGAGTTCCTGCTCGGCAACAAGAACCCGCAGATGCTGCAGGTGTTCGCCCATGACCCGGAGGGGCAGGCGCGCCTGCGCGACGCGCTCGAGGCGCCGAGCCTGTACGAGGAATTCCTGCGTTACCTGGCCCGCTTCGGCCATGCGATCCCGGCGCAGTACCTGCAGCGTGACTGGACGGTTTCGCACGTGGCCGACGCGGCGTTGCGGCCGGTGTTCGAGCGCATCTACGAGAACACCGACGTCTACTGGCGCGAATACTCGCTGTGCGAGGACCTGGTGGACCTGGAGACGCAGTTCCAGCTCTGGCGCTTCCGCCACATGCGCACGGTGATGCGGGTGATCGGGTTCAAGCGCGGTACCGGCGGCTCCAGCGGCGTCGGCTTCCTGCAGCAGGCCCTGGCCCTGACCTTCTTCCCCGAGCTGTTCGACGTGCGGACCTCGATCGGGGTCAGCGGCCCGTAGGGCCGCTAGGCCCGCTGCGCGGGCGGGCTGCTGCGCAGCCGGAACCCTGGTCTGCCTATCCCGCGGCTTCGCCGCGCCCCCTTAACAAAGGGGGCTCTACTTACGTCAAGTTGTCGGGCGCTGGTAGACCTGCATTCGCCTCACATCTACAGATGAGGAGCCCCCCCTCTGTTGAGGGGGGCGCGGCGAAGCCGCGGGGGAGAGGAAGCACGCAATCAACGCCCCGAAGGGGCGGTGACACGTCAACGTCACCCTGTGACGTTGACGTGAATGCACGCTGTCGGTAATCCTCGGCGCGGCGCGGCGGGTCCACCGGCGCGCTCCGCCTGCCATGAATACGCACCAATCCCAAGGGAGTCCTTATGAGCGTTGACGCCGTCGCGCCGAATCCAGCCTCCAATCCGCCGCCGCCGTCCGCGCAGATTCCCGAGTTCCAGAACCTGATGGGGCATCCCAAGCCGCTGTGGATGCTGTTCATGACCGAGTTCTGGGAGCGCTTCGCGTTCTACGGCATCCGCTGGGCCCTGGTGCTGTACATCGTGCAGCAGTTCTATGCGGGCAGCGGTGCTGGCGAGCAGCCGGCCAACCAGCTCTACGGCGCCTACCTGGCGCTGGTCTACGCGGCGGCGATCTTCGGCGGCTATGTCGCCGACCGGGTGATCGGTTACCAGCGCTCGATCCTGCTCGGCGCGGCGATCATGGCCACGGGCCTGTTCCTGATCGCCACCTCCAGCCAGGAACTCTTCAAACTCGGCCTGGCCACGATCATCGCCGGCAACGGGCTGTTCAAACCGAACATCTCCACGATGGTCGGCAAGCTCTACAAGGTGGGTGATGAACGCCGCGACTCGGGCTTCACCATCTTCTACATGGGCATCAACCTCGGCGCGATGATCTCGCCGGTCCTGACCGGTGCGCTGGCCAACAAGTTCTTCGGCTCCGAAGCGATGCCGGACTACAAGGTGGTGTTCATCGCCTCGGGCGTGGGCATGCTGTTCAGCCTGGTGTGGTTCTGGTTCGGCCGCCGCCAGCTGGCCGGCCTGGGTCGTCCGCTGGTTGGTGGCGAGAGCCGCGCGCGCGTGCTCTACACCCTGATCGGCGCGCTGATCGCCATCCCGGCCGTCTACTTCCTGCTCACCATCGAGGCGTCCACGCTGAACTGGTGGGTGCTGACCCCGATGTTCCTGCTGCTGTGCGGCCTGATCGTCGCCGAGGGCATCCGCGAGGGCGCCGTGCAGCGCGACCGCGCGCTGGCCATGCTGGTGATCTTCGTCTTCAACATCCTGTTCTGGATGTTCTTCGAACAGGCTGGCAGCTCCTTCACCTTCCTGGCCGAGAAGATCGTCAACCGCGACTTTGGTAACTGGACCTTCCCGGTGGCCTGGTTCCAGTCGGTCAACTCGCTGGCGATCATCACCATCGCGCCGCTGCTGGCGTGGCTGTGGATCAAGATGGGCCGGCGCAATCCCTCGATCCCGCGCAAGTTCGGCCTTGGCCTGATCTTCAACGGCCTGGCCTTCCTGCTGCTGATGTTCGCGCTGTCCTCGCTGGTCAGCGACATCGGCAAGATCCCGTTCTGGACGCTGTTCATGGTCTATGTCATCCAGTCGGTGGGCGAGCTGTGCCTGTCGCCGATCGGCCTGTCGATGGTGACCAAGCTGGCACCGGTGCGCCTGGTCGGTTTCGGCATGGGTGGCTGGTTCCTGTCGACCGGCATCGGCAACAACCTGTCGGGCATCTTCGCGGGCCACGTGAGTGGTGAAGGTGGCATGACGGTGCAATCCTCGCTCGCAGGCTATACCTTCGGGTTCTGGCTGCTGCTCGGTGCCGGCGTGCTGCTGTTCCTGCTGGCGCCGTTGATCAACAAGCTGATGCACGGCGTCAAATAAGGATCGATAGATGAAGAAGCTGCTGTCCACCACCCTGTTCGCTTTCGTGCTGGCCGGTTGTGGGCAGCAGCCCGAGCAGGCGCAGGCGCCCAAGCCGTTGGATACCTCCGAGCAGAAGCCGCCGGTGGCCGATCCGACCCAGCCGGTGTCCTCGGGCAATACGCCGGCCGCGGCGGACATCGCCGCGGTGGCCGCGCTCAGCGCCGGCTTCGACCCCGCGCGTGATCCATTCGCCGACCTGGAGACCGCCAAGGTCGAGGCCAAGCGCGGTGGCAAGCGCGTGCTGCTGGATGTCGGCGGCGAGTGGTGCTCGTGGTGCCACATCCTGGACGAGTTCATCGGCGGCGATGGCGAGATCCGCAGCTTCCGCGACGCCAACTTCGTCTGGGTGAAGGTCAACTTCAGCCCGGAGAACGAGAACCAGGCGTTCCTGGCCCAGTACCCCGAGATCAAGGGTTATCCACACCTGTTCGTGCTCGACAACGACGGCAAGCTGCTGCATTCGCAGTTCACCGGCGAGCTGGAGAAGGGCAAGGGCTACGACCGGAAGAAGTTCTTCGATTTCCTCAAGGAATGGGCGCCGCCGAAGCAGTAAGGGCGGCTGCCAATGGCCCACCCCGTACGCGGGCTGGGCCGGGGACCTCGCTCAGGCCTGCCATGGCGGGCGTCCAATCTCGACACGCACGCCACCGCACAGCCAGGCATGCGGCCCGCGCCCAGCTGTCATCGCTCCGCAAAGCCTGCCGGGCAGACTGTACGTTGGGTCATTTCGTTCCGCGTTTCCCCTGCGGATCCTGCATGTCCCCCGGCGGGGGAGCTCGCCCGCGGCGCGCTCAGCGCTCTACCGGCTCGCTGTTCTGCATGCTGTCCAGGCCGACGTCGGCTAGCTTGTCGATCAGCCGGTCCAGCGTGGCCCGCTCGTCCTCGGTCAACGGCGCCATCAGGCGGGTTTCGCAGTCGATCACCATCGGCGCGATGATCTCGTAGGCCTCGAAACCGCTCTCCGACAGGGCCAGCACCGAGCGGCGACGGTCATCGCCATGCATCTCGCGCTTGATGAAGCCGCGTTCGAGCAGACGCGCCACCGCACGGCTGACCGCGACCTTGTCCATCGCGGTGCGGTCGGAGACCTCGCTGGCCGAGGAGCCGGGGTACAGCGCCAGCACGGTCATGACCCGCCATTCCGGGATCACCAGCCCATAACGGTCGCCGTAGACCTTGGCGATGTTGGCGCTGACCCGGTTGGACAGGACGCTCAGGCGGTAGGGCAGGAACTTCTCCAGGTCCAGCAGCGCGCGAGTGGAACGCTGGCCCCCGCCAGCCGGCCTGTCCTGGTGTGTTTCGGGTGGGCTCATGTTGCAGTGCACCTTGATGGTTGTTTCATGTGAAACTATAAGGGTTGAAATCCTGACCCGCCCATTCTCGCGGGTCTTCCGTCCGCCCGCACCTGCCATGGCGCCGGCGGCATCGAATTGCCGGAGGTACGCCATGAACGCCCAAGCCCATCCCTCTTCCGCCCCGAACCCGGGCATGCAGGTCACCACTTTCGAGAACCCCATGGGGATCGACGGATTCGAGTTCGTCGAATTCGCCGCCCCGGCCGGCAGCAGCGTCGACCTGCACGACTACTTCCGCAAGATGGGCTTCACCGCGGTGATGAAGCACCGGACCCGGCCGATTACGCTGTACCGGCAGGGCGGCGTCAACTTCCTCGTCAACGAGGACCCGGATTCGTTCGCCGCCGACTTCGCCGCCGCCCATGGCCCCTGTGCCTGCGGTTTCGCGATCCGCTTCCGCAAGCCGGCCGATGAGGTGTTCGAGCAGGTGCTGGCCAATGGCGGTGCCGCGGTGGCGCACAAGGCCGGCAGCCGCGCGGTGCAGGCACCGGTGGTCAAGGGCATCGGCGATTGCATGCTGTACCTGGTGGATCGCTATGGAGATGCAGGCAGCATCTACGAGGATGATTTCGAGCCGATCGCCGGCGTCGACCAGAACCCGGCCGGATTCGGCCTGACCTTCATCGACCACCTGACCCACAACCTGTACTTCGGCAACATGCAGCAGTGGTCGGACTACTACGAGCGCCTGTTCAACTTCCGCGAGATCCGCTACTTCGACATCAAGGGCGCCAAGACCGGCCTGGTGTCCAAGGCGATGACCGCGCCGGACGGCATCGTGCGCATCCCGCTCAATGAATCCTCCGATCCGAAGAGCCAGATCAACGAGTACCTCGACGCCTACAAGGGCGAGGGCATCCAGCATATCGCCTGCTTCACCGACAACATCTACGACACCGTCGAGGCGATGCGCGCGCAGGGGGTGTCGTTCCTGGATACGCCGGACACCTACTTCGACGTGGTCGACCTGCGCATTCCCGACAATGGCGAGGACGTGCCGCGCCTGCGCCGCAACAAGATCCTCATCGACGCCGATCCGGAAACCAAGCAACGCAAGCTGCTGCAGATCTTCACCGAGAACTGCATCGGCCCGATCTTCTTCGAGATCATCCAGCGCAAGGGCAATGAGGGCTTCGGCGAAGGCAACTTCCAGGCGCTGTTCGAGTCGATCGAGCGCGACCAGATGAAGCGCGGCGTGCTGTAATCAGCGCGCCGTATCGCCTGCGCCAGGGTCCGAGGAGGCCGTCATGAACATGCTCGACAACGCCCGTGGCTACCAGACCGGGTTCGGCAACGAATTCGCCAGCGAGGCGGTGCCCGGCGCGCTGCCGGTCGGCCAGAACTCGCCGCAGCGCGTCGCCCACGGCCTGTATGCCGAGCAGCTGTCCGGCACTGCCTTCACCGCCCCGCGCGGGCAGAACCGCCGCAGCTGGCTGTACCGGTTGCGCCCGGCGGCGATGCATGGTGGTTTCAGCCAGTACGCACAGCCGCGCCTGCACAACGATTTCGAGCGTGGCGCGGTATCGCCGGACCAGCTGCGCTGGAGCCCGCTGCCATTGCCGGCCACGCCGACCGACTTCGTCGACGGCCTGTTCACCATGTGTGGCAACGGTGGGCCGGGTGCCCATGACGGGGTCGGCATCCACCTGTACGCGGCCAACGCGGACATGGCGGGCCGCTACTTCTACGACGCCGACGGCGAGCTGCTGATCGTGCCGCAGCTGGGTCGCCTGCGGCTGCTGACCGAGCTGGGCGTGGTCGAGGTGGCGCCGCTGCAGATCGCGGTGATCCCGCGCGGCGTGCGCTTCCGCGTCGAGCTGCCCGATGGCCAGGCGCGTGGCTACGTCTGCGAGAACTTCGGCGGTTTGATGCGGCTGCCGGACCTGGGGCCGATCGGCGCCAATGGCCTGGCCAATCCGCGTGACTTCGAGACGCCCCACGCGGCCTACGAGGACATCGAGGGCGCATTCGAGCTGATCGCCAAGTTCCAGGGGCAGCTGTGGCGCGCGGACATCGGCCACTCGCCGCTGGACGTGGTCGCCTGGCACGGCAACTACGCGCCGTACCGCTACGACCTGCGCCGCTTCAACACGATCGGCTCGATCAGCTTCGACCATCCCGACCCGAGCATCTTCACCGTGCTCACCGCGCCGAGCGCGGTCCCCGGCACGGCGAACATGGACTTCGCGATCTTCCCGCCGCGCTGGCTGGTGGCGCAGCACACCTTCCGGCCGCCGTGGTTCCACCGCAACATCGCCAGCGAGTTCATGGGCCTGGTGACCGGTGTCTATGACGCCAAGGCCGAGGGCTTCGCCCCGGGTGGTGCATCGCTGCACAACTGCATGAGCGGCCATGGCCCGGATGCGGCGACCTTCGAGAAGGCCTCGGCGGCGGACCTGTCCAGGCCCGACGTCATCGCCGACACCATGGCCTTCATGTTCGAGACCCGCGGCGTGCTGCGGCCGACCGCGCAGGCCATGGACGCGGCGCATCGCCAGCGCGACTACCAGCACTGCTGGGCTGGCCTGCAGAAGCACTTCGTCGCCCCGTGATCCGCGCCCGCCGCGCCCGCGGGCGCGGTCGGCGGTGCCCGCACCCACGCCGTTTTCACGTCCGCAGCGGCTAGCCTGTCCGCCATTCGTGGCGTAGATGCCGTGCCGGGGAAGTCGATGATCCGCCCATTGTCGTACCTGCTCGCCTGCCTGCTCCTGCCATTGGCGGCGTGCCAGCGCGCGCCCGAGCCGGTGGCGCCGGCCAGCGACCAGGCTGCGGCGCAAGCCGAAGCAACGCAGGCCGATACCGGCACCGACCAGCCCGGCGACGACGTGCCGCCGGCCACCGCGCCGCCTGGGACACTGCCGCCGCGCCTGCAGCAGGGCGGACAGGCGCTCGCGCGCTGGGACGGTTATGGCGACGTGCGCCTGGGAATGAGCGCCGACCAGGTGCGCGAGCACTGGGGTGGCCGGCTCGCCGGGGGGCCCGACGAGAACAGCGGCGGGGTCGACGGCTGCTACTACCTGCGGCCGATCTGGGCGGTGGACGACCGCAGCTTCGGCTTCATGGTCGAGGCCGGCAAGCTGGTGCGCTACGACAGCCTCAATGCCAAGGAGCTGGCGCCCGGCGGCGGCCGGGTCGGCATGACGGCCGAGGACATCCATCGCCTGTATCCCGACCATCTCGAGGTCCAGCCGCACAAGTACGAGGACGGCGGCCAGTACCTGCGTGCCACCCAGGCCGACCAGCCCGGCGTGCTGGTCTTCGAGACCGATGCCCAGGGCACGGTGACCCGCTGGCGCGTGGGCCTGCCGCCGGCGGTGGACTACGTCGAAGGCTGCTACTGAGACCGCCAGCGCTGGCGTCCGGCGCCGTCATGGGGCGAGAATCGCCCCACCACAGGAAGGCAGGTCACGCGGATGGCGACGATGGCGGCATGTGGAAGTTTCCTGCTCGGCCTGCTGCTGCTGGCGCTGGGCGGCGATTCGATCGTAAAGGCGGCTTCCGGGCTGGCACAGCGCTTCGGTGCCTCGCCCTTCATGGCCGGCCTGCTGCTGGTAGCCTTTGGAACCTCGCTGCCGGAGCTGGCGGTCAACGTCCGCGCGATGGCCTCGGGCCTGGAGGAGTTGGCGCTGGGTAACGCGGTCGGCAGCAACATCGCCAACCTCGGCCTGACCCTGGGCGTGGCGGCGATGGCCGCGCCACTGGCGGTGCGCATGCGGCTGCTGTCACCGATGCTGGTCCTGCTGCTGCTGGCCACCGTGGTGACGATTGGTTTTGGCCTGGATGGCGCGGTCGACCGCCTCGAGGGCGGGATCCTGCTGGCCACCTTCGTGGTGCTGTTGTGCCTGCTGCCGGCCCGCGCGCGTCGCGAAGATCCGGCGGTGCGGGCCGGCATCGTCGCCTTCGCCGAAACCCGGTCCGACCTGCGGCTCAACCTGCTGCGGCTGGTCGTGGCGCTGCTGTTGCTGTATTTCGGTGCCGGGTTCGTGATCCGCCCGGCGCCCACCCTCGGCGCGGCGTGGGGCCTGTCGCCGCTGCTGGTCGGCCTGCTGCCGGTCGCCATCGCCACCGCGCTGCCCGAGGCGGTGGCGGCGATCGTGGCGGCACGCCGTGGCCAGGGCGACATGGTCGCCGGGCACGTCATCGGCTCGAGCCTGTTCAACCTGCTGGTGATCATCGGCGGCATGGCGCTGTGGCGGCCGCTGCCGCTGCCGGCCTCGTTCGTGCGGCTGGAGCTGCCCGCAGCGATCGCCTTCGCGCTGGTGCTGTACCCGATGCTGCGCGGTGACCTGAAGATCAGCCGCACCGAGGGCGCGGTCCTGTTCGGTGCCTTCCTGGGCTGGGTGGTGCTGGAACTGCTGCTGGTCGGCTAGGCGCCGGTGCGGTCCTGGCCGTCGTCCGGTTCGCCTTCGGCCGGGGGCAGTCCTTCATCGTGCGCGCTGTCGTCGCCAGGCAGGCGCGGGCGCGATTCCATCATCAACGACAGCGCGGCCTTGGCCATCAGGTGCGCGCTGATCGGCGCGGTGATGAACAGGAATGCGGTGATCAGCAGCTCGCGCGGTTGGGGGTCTTCGCCGAGGAACACGTGGTAGCCCACCGACGCGGCCAGCACGCAGCCGACCCCGAGCGTGCTCGCCTTGGTCGGCGCGTGCAGGCGCTTGAAGAAGTCCGACAGCTTCACCAGCCCGAACGCGCCGATCAGGATGAAGAACGTGCCGACGATCAGCAGCGCGCCCAGGAGGTATTCGGTCAGCGCGATCATTCGACGATGTCCCGGCGCAGCACGTACTTGCTCAGCACCACGGTGCTGCCGAAGCCGAGCATGGCGATCACCAGCGCTGCCTCGAAGTAGATCGGTGAATCCAGGTGCATGCCGAACAGCATGAGCTCGGCGATGGCGGTGACCGACAGCGTGTCCAGGGCGAGGATGCGGTCCGGCACGGTGGGGCCGCGCAGCAGCCGCCACAGCGCCAGCAGCATCGCCACGCCGACCGCATGCATGCAGATGACGATGGTGGTTTCGATGAAGATGTGGCCGGTCACGGGAAGATCTCCATGAGGGGCTTTTCGTAGCGGGCCTTGATCTCGGCGATCAGGGCGTCGGGATCATCCAGGTGCAGCACGTGCACCAGCAGGTAGCGGCGATCGTCCGAGAGTGCCGCCGATACCGTGCCGGGGGTGAGCGTGATCATGCTGGTGAGCGCGGCGATGCCGTGGATGTTGGCGATGTCCAGCGGCACCCAGATGAAACCGGGATGGATGCGCGACTCAGGCCCCAGCACCTGCATCGCCACGCGCACGTTCGAGCGCAGGATGTCCCAGAACGCCACCCACAGCATCTTCGGGATCGCGCGCAGCGAGCCAATGCGGGCGAACTCGCGATCCAGCCGTGCGGCGAACGGGGGCACCACGGTAGCCATCAGCAGGCCCATCACGCAGGCGCTGGCGCCGAGGCTGTCGGTGAGCATCAGCCAGAAGGCGAAGATCACCACGCTGAGCATCGGCGAGGGATAGAGGCGGCGCCAGCCGCGGCGCGGAGTCGTCGTGTTCATGGTTGCCTCGTCACGGGAGTGGCGCCGTGCAGCACCTCGACATAATCCGCCGGCTGACCGAGCTGGCGCGCGATGGCGGTCGCATGCCGCATCAGGGGGCCAGCCGCGGCGGTCATCGCCAGCACGTAGGCCAGCAGCAGGATGGTCGCGGCGGTCTCCAGCGGGCGCAATCTCGCCCTGCGCGGCAATGGCTGCGGCGCGGACTCCGGCACGCGCCAGAACAACCGCACGCCGGCGCGGGCCAGGCCGATCATCGCCAGCAGGCTGCCCCCGAGCACCGCCATCCACACCGGCCCCACCCATGCGGCCGGGACATGGGCCAACAGTGCCGCCTTGGCCAGGAAGCCGGACAGCGGTGGCAGGCCGGCGATCGCGATCGCCCCGACCATATACAGCGTCCCGGGCACCGCGCGGCCGGGCAGCGGCGCGACGATCTCCTTGTGGTCGCTGGCGTCGCCGCGCCGGCGCCGGACCAGGTCGGCGACCAGGAACAGCGCAGCCGCGGCGAAACAGCTGTGCGGCAGGTAGTAGATGCCCGCGGCCATGGCGCCGGGGTCATCGAGCGAGAAGGCGATGAACAGCGTCGCCGCCGATACCACCACCAGGTAGGCGACCATCACCCGAAGCCGGGTGGCCGCCATCGCGCCCAGCGCGGCCAGCACCAGGGTGGCGATGCCGGCCCACGCCAGCGCCTCCTGGCCGAAGCCGGCCAGCGCGCCCGTTGCGAACCACAGCGTGCCGATCCGCAGCAGCGCATAGAGCCCGACCTTGGTCATCACCGTGAACAACGCAGCCACCGCCGCCGGCGCACGCGAATAGGTTTCCGGCAGCCACAGGTACAACGGCACCAGCGCCGCCTTGCTGCAGAACACCAGCAGCAGCAGGCCCAGCGCCGCGCGTGCCATCGGCAGGTCTTCGGCCGGCAGCATGGACAGGCGCTGCGACAGCTCGGCCATGTTGAGCGAGCCGAGCAGGGCGTACAGCAGGCCCAGGGCGACCAGGAACAGCGTCGAGGCGGTGATGTTGAACACCACGTAGTGCAGGCCCACGCGCATGCGTAGCTGGCGCCCGCCGCTGACGAGCAGCCCGTAGGAGGCGATCAGCATCACCTCGAAGAACACGAACAGGTTGAAGATGTCGCCGGTGAGGAAGGCGCCATTGAGGCCCATCAGCTGGAACTGGAACAGCGCATGGAAGTGCGGCGCGCGTCGATCCCAGCCGGCGCAGGCATGCAGCAGCGCGGCGACGGCCAGCAGCAGCGTGGTCGCCAGCATCCATGCCGACAGCCGGTCGGCCATCAGCGCGATGCCCAGCCGCGAGGGCCAGTCACCAAGCAGGTAGACCAGCACCTGGCCATCGGCGGTGCGCGCGAACAGGTTCGCCACGGCGATGGCCAGCAGCAGCATGCTGGCCCAGGCCACGCCGCGTTGCACGCGCGCGCCGATGCGCCGGTGCTCGACGAACAGCGAGACGATCGCCCCGAGCATGGGGATCAGGATCGGCAGGACCACCAGGTGGTTCAAGGCGTGTCCTCCGCTTGCCCGCGCGCGGCCGTGGGCTGCGGCGGATCTTCCTCGTGGCCATCGACGTGGTCGCTGCCGTTGTCGGCGCGGCTGCGGATCGCCAGGACCAGGGCGATGGCGGTCATCGCGAAGGCGATCACGATCGCGGTCAGCACCAGGGCCTGCGGCAGCGGGTCGGTGTGCCGCGCCAGGGTCGGCGCGATGCCCTCGCGCAGCACCGGCGCCTGGCCCTCGCGCAGGCGGCCACCGGCGAAGATCACCAGGTTGGTGGCGTAGGAGAGCAGGGTCAGCCCCAGCACCACGTCGAAGCTGCGCGCGCGCAGCAGCAGATAGATGCCGCAGGCGGCGAGCACGCCGATGGCGCTGGCGAGGGCGAGTTCCATCAGCGCGTGCCTCCGGTCATCGGCGAGCGTTGCGTCGGATCGATGTGCCCGCGCAGCGAGTCGCGCGTGCGGGAGGGCTTCACGGTGCCCATCATCGACAGCATCAGCATCACCGAGCCGAATACAGTGAGGTAGACGCCGGTGTCGAAGACCATTGCGCTGGCCAGTTCCAGTTCGCCGATCACCGGCAGGTCGAGCACCACGTGGCCGCTGGTCAGGAACGGCAGGCCGAACAGCCACGAGCCCGCACCCCCGGCCAGGGCGATCGCCAGGCCCAACCCGATGCAGCGCACGTAGTCGAAGCCGAAACGCGATTCCACCGATTCGGCGCCCTGGATCACGTACTGCATCAACAACGGCACCGCCAGCACCAGGCCGGCGATGAACCCGCCACCGGGCGCGTTGTGGCCGCGCAGGAACAGGAAGATCGACACCGTGAGGATCAGCGGGAACATGATCTGCGCCAGGTCGGCCGGCACCGGCAGCTTGATCGGCGGGCCGGGCATGATCTTCTCCGGCGCCATGCGTGCGCGGCGTAGCAGCGCATGCACCACCAGGCCGGCGATCGCGAACACGGTGATCTCGCCAAAGGTATCGAAGCCGCGGAAGTCGACCAGGATCACGTTGACCACGTTGTGGCCGTACGCTTCCGGCAGCGAGCGCGCCAGCAGCTCGCCGGCCATCGTGCGGCTGGGGCGGGTCATCAGCGTGTAGGACAGCGCCGCCAGGCCGGCGCCGGCGGCGATCGCCACGGTCGCGTCGCGCCAGCGCCGCCAGCGCGAACGTTCCGGCGGCGAGGTGCCGGGCAGGTAGTTCATCGCCAGCAGCATCAACGTGAGGGTGACCATCTCGACCAGCAGCTGGGTCAGCGCCAGGTCCGGCGCGGACAGGAAGACGAAGGTCAGGCTCACCGCCAGGCCGGTGCCGCCGAGCACCAGCACCGCCAGCAGCCGCTGCCGGTGCAGGAACACCCCGGCCAGCGCGCAGGTCACCATCACCCCCCACAGTGCCCAGCCGAGCAGCGGGATGGGTTGTGGCGCCGGCCAGGTCGGCAGCTGGCCGGGCCCGAGGAAGGGCGCCACGCCGATCGCCAGCGCGGCCAGCACCAGCAGCAGCAACATCCGCTGCAGGCGGCCGTCGACGATGAGCGTGGTGAAGCGCAGCGCGATGCCCGACAGCGCGTCCAGCTGCCAGTGGAACAACTGGCGGCCCTGCGAGCGGGTCACCACCGCGTGCAGGTCGAGCAGCCGGCGCAGGCCGAAGTACAGGATCAGTCCGCCGACGGTGCCGACCATGCTCATCACCAGCGGCAGGTTGAAGCCATGCCAGATCGCCAGGTCGTACTGCGGCAGGTGCGGTCCCAGGATCGCGCCGGCGGCAGCGTGCAGCACCGGGGCCACGGTGAGCGCCGGTGCCACGCCGACCAGCACGCACACCGCGACCAGCACCGCCACCGGGATGCGCATCCACAGCGGCGCTTCATGCGGCACGTGCTCGAGGTCGCGCGGGCCCTGGCCGAAGAAGGTGTCGTGCACGAAGCGCAGGCTGTAGGCAACGCCGAGCACGCCGGCGAGCAGGGCGGCGATGGAGGTGGCAATGCGCATCGGCGCCGGCGATTCGGTTTCCAGCGCCGCGGCGAAGAACATTTCCTTGGAGAGGAAGCCGTTGAGCAGCGGGATGCCAGCCATCGCCAGGGAGGCGACGATCGCCAGCGCGCTGGTCCAGGGCAGGAACCGTCGCAGGTTGCCGAGCCGGCGCATGTCGCGGGTGCCGGTCTCGTGGTCGATGATGCCCGCGGCCATGAACAGCGAGGCCTTGAACACGGCGTGGTTGAGGATGTGGAACACGCCGGCGACCACCGCCATCGGCGTGGACAAGCCGAACAGCATGGTGATCAGGCCCAGGTGCGAGATCGTCGAATAGGCAAGCAGGCCCTTCAGGTCGTGCTGGAAGATCGCGAACCACGCACCGAGCACCAGGGTAACGGCGCCGACGCCGGTGACCGTATAGAAGAACAGCTCGCTGCCGGCCAGCGCCGGATGCAGCCGCGCGAGCAGGAACACGCCGGCCTTCACCATCGTCGCCGAATGCAGGTAGGCCGATACCGGCGTCGGCGCGGCCATCGCGTGTGGCAGCCAGAACTGGAACGGGAACTGCGCGCTCTTGGTGAAGATGCCGCCAAGGACCAGGAACAGCATCGCCGGATACAGCGGGCTGGCACGCAGCAGTTCGCCGGAGGCCAGCACCACGTCGAGGTCGTAACTGCCGACGACGCGCCCGATCAGCAGCACGCCGCCCAGCAGGGCCAGGCCGCCACCACCGGTGACCACCAGGGCCATGCGCGCACCCTCGCGGGCATCGCGGCGATGGGTCCAGAAGCCGATCAGCAGGAACGAGCTGAGGCTGGTCAGCTCCCAGAACACCATGAGCAGCAGCAGGTTGCCGGACAGCACCAAGCCGAGCATCGCGCCCATGAACAGCAGCAGGAAGGCATGGAAGCGTGCCGCGCTGTCCTCACTGCCGAGGTAGTAGCGGGCATACATGACCACCAGCGCGCCGATTGCCAGCACCAGTGTCGCGAACATCCAGGCCAGGCCATCAAGCCGCAGCGCGAAGTCCAGGCCGATCTGCGGCAACCAGGCGTGCTCACCGCGCACCACGTGGCCGGCGAATACCGCCGGCGCCAGCCATGCCAGCAGCAACAGCCCGAGCAGTGGCGCCGCGGCAGCCACCCAGGCCAGTCTTCCGCGCGGCCACGCGCGCAGCGCCGCCACCGCGGCGGCGGCCAGGAACGGCAGCGCCAGCAGGATTTCGAGGAACGGGATCATGCAGGGATCGGACCTTGCGACGGGCGATTCGCGAGCAGTGCCCCGAGTCTAGCAGGGCATTCAGGCACGCACCGCCCGATCATGAACATGTCGTTCGGGTTATGGCACGGGGGCGGCCTGCTCAACCTTCCCCTGCGTCGTCGCGTTCGTGTGCGCCATCGCGCACGAACAACGTGTCGGTCTGCACGCTGGCGAGGATGCGGCCGGCGACATCGCCGAGCAGCAGTCCGGACAGCGCGCTGCGACCATGGCCGCCGACCACGGCCAGCTCGGTGTCGTGGTCGCGCACGTAGTCGCGCAGCAGGCGCGAGGGTTCGGCTTCGCCCACGGCCAGTTCAACGCGGGCGCGCAGCGCGGTGGGCAGGCTGATCTCGTCGATGCTGTCATTGAGCTCGTCGAGCGCCTTCTCGCGCGCCTGCGCCAGGGCGGTGGCGGCATGGGTGTCGCGCAGGCCCACCCGCGGCACCTGCAGCCCATGCACGGCGGTCAGGTTCAGGGGTTCGCCGAACAGCGCCAGCGCGGTGCGCAGTGCGCTGGCGGAGGTGGCAGACATGTCGCTGGCCCAGGCCATGCTGCGATAGGGTCCGCGTACGCGGCGATGTACCACCAGCAGCGGCAGCGTGGTATGGCGCGACAGCCACATGACCGACGAACCCAGCGTGGGCTGGGTGAACAGCGCATTGCGGGCGATGCCGGCGATGATCAGCCCGCAGCCGCGGGCCTGGGCCACGCGGAGCAGGGCCGGGCCGACGGCGCCGCTTTCCACGTGCACTTCCAGCTCGACGTCGCCGGCCTGCAGGTCGCGGCGCAGGCGCCGTTCGACCAGTTCCGAGAGCAGGGCCGGGCGCTGCCACGGCGGCGTGCCGAGGATCGGGTCGTGGAAGTCGAGTTCCTGCGTGGACGGCAGCACCGTGGTGACGACCAGGCGGGCGCGCCATTGCCGGGCAAGCAGGACCGCGCGGTCGAAGGCGCGGTCGCCGCGCGCGCTCAGGTCGGTGGCAAGCAGTAGCGAAGCGGGCGGGACGGCGGGAACGTCGGACATCGCATCACTCCGTCTGCGGGCGATGCGCGGAGTCTACCTTGGGCGATGTGATGTCCCGTCCATGCCCGGGGCGGATGCGAGAACACGGAGGAAACGCCTGTTCAGTAGCGCCAGCCCATGCGGCGATAGAACTTGGCCAGCACCCAGGCAGGGCCGATCAGCAGGTAGACCAGGTCCGTCAGGAAGCTCGGCTTGCGGCCCTCGTACTTGTGGCCGATGAACTGCGCGATCCAGGCCACCACGAACACGCCCACCGCCAGCCACAGCAGGCCCGGCAGGCCGATCCGGGCTTCCAGCAGCCGGCACAGGCAGGCGCAGAAGAAGAACACCGCGAGCATGCCCAGGCCCATGCGACGGGACAGCCGGTTGTAGAACATCCACGCTGCGAACATCGCCAGTGCGGCCCATACGCCGGTGGTCAGCAGCGTGCCGCCGACCGGGATGCACCACAGCAGGGCCACCACCGACCACAGGATGGCCGGAACGGCGATCACGTGGATGCGCTGGTTCAGCGGGTTGCGATGGTCGTCGGAGTAGCTGGCGAAGAAGCGGTCGATCGGGCGTGCTGCGCTGGTAGCCATGTTCCCTCCCAGGAATGGGGCAAGGATAACGTGCTGGCGCGCGCCTCCGCAGGTGGCGGCGACGATGGCCCCGCGGGTTCAAGAAGAAAGGGGCGCCATGCGCCCCTTTCCATTCAGTCTACCGAGATGCCGGCCAGCTTCTGCAGGGCTTCGGCGTACTTGGCGCGGGTGCGGTCGATGACCTCGGCCGGCAGCGCCGGGCCCGGCGCGGTCTTGTTCCAGTCCAGCGTTTCCAGGTAGTCGCGGACGAACTGCTTGTCGTAGCTCGGCGGACTGGTGCCGACCTCGTACTGGTCGGCCGGCCAGTAGCGCGAGGAATCCGGCGTCAGCATCTCGTCCATGATGTAGAGGCGGCCATCGGCATCGGTGCCGAACTCGAACTTGGTGTCCGCCAGCAGGATGCCGCGCTCGGCGGCAAAGTCGGCCGCGAAGCGGTAGATGCGCAGGGTGGCATCGCGTACGCGCTCGGCCAGCTCGGCGCCGACGGTCTTGACCATCGCGTCGAAGTCGATGTTCTCGTCGTGATCGCCGACGGCGGCCTTGGTCGACGGGGTGAAGATCGGCTCGTCCAGCTTCTCGGCCTGGCGCAGGCCGTCGCGCAGCTCGATGCCGCTGACCTTGCCGGTGCGCTGGTAATCCTTCCAGCCGCTGCCGATCAGGTAGCCGCGGGCGATCGCCTCGACCGGCACGGGCTTGAGCTTGCGGGTGACCACCGCGCGCTTGGCATACAGGGCCTTGTCCACGCCCTCGGGCAGCACGCTGGCCACGTCGATGCCGGTGAGGTGGTTGGGCATCAGGTGTTCGGTCTTCCTGAACCAGAAATTCGAGACCTGGCACAGCATCTCGCCCTTGCCCGGGATCGGGTCGGGCAGGACGACATCGAACGCGGAAAGCCGGTCGGTAGCCACCATCAGCAGGTAGTCGCCGGGCGGGGCGTCGGCGGGCAGGCGATCGCGGGGGATATCGAACACATCGCGGACCTTGCCACGGTGACGCAGGGGCAGGCCGGGGAGATCGGATTGCAACAGCGTGGTCGACACAGGCACTCCTAAGGACTTCGCGTTTGGCGCTGTCCCCGGGACCCGTCGGGCCCGCGGCGACGACAGCGGGCCGCGTAGTGTACGGCGCTTCCGGCCCGGATGCGTGCCCCCGGCCCGCATTGTCCGCCGGGGGCTCCTGGCCGGGGCGGGGGCGGCCGGAGCTGGCGTAGAATTGCGGGCCCTGTCCCCCCCTTCGCCGCCTCCATGCGCTGGTACGGAAAACTGCTGGGTTTCATCGCTGGCGCCCTGCTGTTCCGGCTCAATCCGCTGTTCGGGGCGGTGATCGGCCTGGTCCTGGGCCATGCCTACGACATCGGCTGGTTCAGCCGCGAACGCGACGACCCCTACCGCGAGCTCGGGCTGACCGCCGACGCCACCGCCGCCGAGATCGACCTGGCCTACCGCCGGCTGATGTCCCAGTACCACCCCGACAAGGTCGCCCGCGCCACCCCGGAGCAGCGCCGGGAGGCCGAGCGCCGGGCCAGCCAGATCAATGCCGCCTACGACCGCATCCAGCGCCGCCGCCGGCGCTGACCCAACGGAGACCGCCATGTCCGACTGCATCATCGCCCCGTCCATCCTCTCGGCCGACTTCGCGCGACTGGGCGAGGAGGTCGACAACGTGCTGGCCGCCGGCGCCGACTGGGTCCATTTCGATGTGATGGACAACCATTACGTGCCGAACCTGACCATCGGCCCGATGGTCTGCCAGGCCCTGCGCAAGCACGGCGTGACCGCGCCGATTGACGTGCACCTGATGGTCGAGCCGGTGGACCGCATCGTGCCGGACTTCGCCCAGGCCGGCGCCACCTACATCAGCTTCCATCCGGAGGCCAGCCGCCACGTGCACCGCACGATCCAGCTGATCAAGTCGCACGGCTGCAAGGCCGGCGTGGTGCTCAACCCGGCCACCCCGGTGGATTTCCTCGACTGGATCCTGGAAGACCTGGACCTGGTCCTGCTGATGTCGGTCAACCCGGGCTTCGGCGGCCAGGCCTTCATCCCCTCGGCGCTGGAGAAGCTGCGCGCCGTGCGCGGGAAGATCGACGCGCTGGGCAAGCCGATCCGCCTGGAGATCGACGGCGGCGTCAAGGCCGACAACATCGGCCAGATCGCCGCCGCCGGCGCGGACACCTTCGTTGCCGGTTCGGCGATCTTCAACGCGCCCGACTATGCCGGCGTGATCGCGCAGATGCGCGCCGCCGTGGCGGCGGCCAAGTGAGCATGGCCCCCCTGGTGATCCGTGCGGCCACGCCGGACGACGCGTCGCTGCTGCACGAGCTGGTGACCGCGCTGGCGGTCTACGAGCGCGAACCCGACGCGGTGAAGGCCAGCGTCGAGGACCTGCGCGACAGCCTGTTCGCCCCCGGCACCACCGCGCACGCGCTGGTCTGCGAGCAGGCCGGGCAGGCGATTGGTTTTGCCGTGTATTTCTTCAATTACTCGACCTGGCTGGGCCGCAACGGCCTCTACCTGGAAGACCTGTTCGTGCGCCCGGAGCACCGCGGCAACGGTGCCGGCCTGGCACTGCTGCGCCACCTGGCCGCAGTCGCGGTCGCCCGCGGCTGTGGTCGGTTCGAGTGGTCGGTGCTGGACTGGAACCAGCCGGCGATCGACTTCTATCGCGCTGCTGGCGCACGGCCGATGGACGAGTGGACGGTCTACCGGATGGATGGCCAGGCGCTGCTGGATTTTGCCGCCGGCGATCGCTGAAAGCCTCGCGGGCGGGCGGCAGCGTCCGCCGCGTCGACCGGTGCCTGTCGGGGGAGGGGCCGAAGACCCGGTCGACGCGAACGCGCGCCAGCTTGCGAAGTGGGAACCGCCCCATGGGGCGGCTCCGGAAGATTGGAGGCTGATCCTGCCTCCGCCCGTCGTCCCTGCTATGGCCTTCCACGTTACGGATGCGGCATGACATCGGGATTACAGGCCCGGCACGGATACGGGCCGGGTTTTGAATCCGTTCACCCAGGCCGGTGACCGGCGTCGGGCGAAGGTTTCCGTCGATACCACCCCGCCAAGCGCACGGCTTTGCGGTAAAGTGACCCCGTGTCCACTCAGACGACCCCGCGTTCCTTCTCTTCCGCTCGCCGTTGGTGGCGATGGTGGCCCGTTGCCGTCGTCCGTCCCCACCTCGAAGCCTCCCGGAAGGAAAGTCGTCTTGATCACTGCCGAGCAGTTCCAGCGCCAGGCCGCTGAAGGCCACACCCGCATCCCCGTTGTCCGTGAAGTGCTGTCCGACCTGGACACGCCGCTTTCGGTCTACCTGAAGCTCGCCGACGGTCCGCACACCTACCTGTTCGAATCGGTCGAGGGCGGCGAACGCTTCGGTCGCTATTCAATCATCGGCCTGCCGGCGCGCCGGGTGTACAGCTTCCGCGGCCATACGCTTGAAGTAAGCGAGCTGGGCGAGGTCGTCCAGACCCGCGAAGTCGCCGATCCGCTGGCCGAAGTCGACCTCCTGCGCGCCGAGCATTCGGTGCCGCGGATCGAGGGCCTGCCCGGCTTCACCGGCGGCCTGGTCGGCTGGTTCGGGTTCGAGTGCATCCAGTACATCGAGCCGCGCCTGGTCGCCGACAAGCCGGATGAACTGGGCACCCCCGACATCCTGCTGATGCTTTCCGAAGAGCTGGCGGTGTTCGACAACCTCAAGGGCCGCCTGTACCTGATCGTCCACGCCGACCCGCGCCAGCCGCAGGCGCTGGCGCGCGCCAACCGGCGCCTGGACGAGCTGGCCCACCGCCTGCGCCAGGCCGGTGCGGGTTATCCGCAGGCGCAGGTGTCCGATGCGATCGACGAGCAGGATTTCCGCTCCTCGTTCACCCGCGAGCAGTACCACGAGGTGGTGCGCAAGGCGCAGGAATACGTGCGTGCCGGCGACATCTTCCAGGTCGTGCCCTCGCAGCGCCTGCGCGTTCCGTTCCGCGCCCGTCCGATCGACGTCTACCGCGCGCTGCGCGCGTTGAACCCGTCGCCGTACATGTACTACATCGACGTCGGCGCCACCCAGGTGGTCGGTTCCTCGCCGGAAATCCTCGCCCGCCTGCGCGATGGCGTGGTCACCGTGCGCCCGATCGCCGGCACCCGTCCGCGCGGCGCCACGCCTGAGCAGGATGCCGCGCTGGAAGCCGAGCTGCTGGCCGATCCGAAGGAACGCGCCGAGCACGTGATGCTGATCGACCTGGGCCGCAACGATGTCGGCCGCGTCGCCGAGGCCGGCACCGTCGAGGTGGGCGAGCAGTTCGTGATCGAGCGCTACAGCCACGTCATGCACATCGTCAGCGAGGTCACCGGCAAGCTGAAGCCCGGCCTGGGCTACAGCGACGTGCTGCGCGCGACATTCCCGGCCGGCACCGTCAGCGGTGCACCGAAGATCCGTGCGCTGGAGATCATCCGCGAGCTCGAACCGGTGCGTCGCAACGTCTACTCCGGCGCGGTGGGCTACATCGGCTGGCACGGCGACGCCGACACCGCGATCGCGATCCGCACCGCGGTGATCCAGGACGGCCACCTCTATGTGCAGGCCGGCGGCGGCGTGGTCTATGACTCCGATCCGGATGCCGAATGGCAGGAAACCATGAACAAGGGCCGCGCGCTGTTCCGCGCCGTCGCCCAGGCGGCGAAGGGCCTGTGATGGACGCCACCGCCCGCATCGGCTTCCGCAACGATTACAGCGAAGGCGCGCATCCGCGCCTGCTGCAGGCGCTCGCCAGCGCGAGCAGCGAGCAGAACGCCGGCTATGGAATGGATCACCACAGCCTGCGCGCGGCCGAGCTGATCCGCGCTGCCTGCGGCTGCCCGGCCGCCCAGGTCCACCTGCTTTCCGGCGGCACCCAGACCAACCTCACCGCGATCGGCGCGTTCCTGCGCCCGCACCAGGCGGTGATCGCCACCGAGACCGGCCATATCGCCGTGCACGAGACCGGCGCGATCGAGCTGACCGGGCACAAGGTGCTGACCGCCCCACACGGCGATGGCAAGCTCACGCCGGCGGCGATCGAGGCCCTGCTGGCGACCCACGACAACGAACACCTGGTGCAGCCGCGGCTGGTGTACGTGTCCAACACCACCGAGCTGGGCACGATCTACCGCAGGGCCGAGCTCGAGGCGATCTCGCGTCTGTGTCGCGAGCGTGGCCTGCTGCTGTTCCTCGATGGCGCGCGCCTGGGTGCGGCGCTGACCGCCGAGGGCAACGACCTCAGCCTGGCCGATATCGCAGCGCTTACCGATGCCTTCTACATCGGCGGCACCAAGAATGGCGCGCTGCTCGGCGAGGCGCTGGTGATCACCCGGCCGGCCCTGCAGGCGGACTTCCGCTACCTGCTCAAGCAGCGCGGCGCGCTGCTGGCCAAGGGCATGGTGCTGGGCACGCAGTTCGCCGCCTTGTTCGAGGACGGGCTGTTCTTCGCCCTGGCCGAGCATGCGAACCGCATGGCGCGCCACCTGCGCAGTGGCCTGGAAGCGGCCGGTGCGCGATTTGTCGTGGACTCGCCGACCAACCAGCAGTTCATCGTCGTCACCCCGGCGCAGTTGCAGGCGCTGGCGCAGCGCTACGATTTCGAGCGCTGGGAGACCCGCGCCGACGGCGAGGTCGTGATCCGCTTCGTCACCTCGTGGGCGACCACCGCCGCGATGGTGGATACGCTCTGCGGCGACTACGCCGCGCTGGCCTGACCGCCGGCATCACTCCCATATGACACTTCCCCGCGACCTGACTGATCGTCTCCCCGGATCCCCGCCATGCTGCTGATGCTCGACAACTACGACAGCTTCACCTACAACCTCGTGCAGTACCTGCAGGCGCTGGGCGCCGAGGTGAAGGTGGTGCGCAACGACGCGATGACGGTCGATGAGATCGCCGCGCTCAAGCCCGAGCGCATCGTGGTCTCGCCTGGCCCGTGCACGCCGAACGAGGCCGGCATCTCTCTGGCGCTGATCGAGCGCCTGGGGCCGACCACGCCGATCCTCGGCGTCTGCCTGGGCCACCAGGGCATCGGCCAGGTCTACGGCGGCGACGTGATCCGCGCCGGCAACATCATGCACGGCAAGACCTCGCCGATCCGCCATGAAGGCAAGGGCGTGTTCGCCGGCCTCCCGGACGGCTACGAGGCCACCCGCTACCACTCGCTGGTGGTGGACAAGAACACGTTGCCCGATGCGCTGGAAATCACCGCCTGGACCGAGAATCCGGACGGTTCGATGGAGGAGATCATGGGCCTGCGCCACCGCCAGTTCCCGGTGGAAGGCGTGCAGTTCCATCCCGAGTCCATCCTCACCGAGCATGGCCATGCCCTGCTGAAGAACTTCCTGTCGCGCTGACGCACGCCGCCATCATTCCCCCGCAATACGTTGGAACCGCCGTTGGACAACCCGATGCCGATCACCCCGCAAGAAGCCCTGCAGCGCACCATCGAACATCGCGAGATCTTCCATGACGAGATGGTCGGGCTGATGCGCCAGATCATGCGTGGCGAGGTCTCCGATGCGATGACCGCGGCCATCCTCACCGGCCTGCGGGTCAAGAAGGAGACCGTGGGCGAGATCGCCGGCGCCGCGCAGGTGATGCGCGAGTTCTCGCGCACCGTGGACGTGGCCGACCGCACCCACCTGGTCGACATCGTCGGCACCGGTGGCGACGGCTCGCATACCTTCAACATCTCCACCTGCACGATGTTCGTCGCCGCCGCGGCCGGCGCGCGCGTGGCCAAGCACGGCAACCGCAGCGTGTCGTCGAAGTCCGGCAGCGCCGATGCGCTGGAGGCGCTGGGCGCGGTCATCGAGCTGCAGCCCGAGCAGGTCGCGCGCGCGATCGATCAAAGCGGCATCGGCTTCATGTTCGCGCCGGTGCACCATCCGGCGATGAAGGTGGTCGCGCCGGTGCGGCGCGAGATGGGCGTGCGCACGATCTTCAATATCCTCGGGCCGCTGACCAACCCGGCCGGCGCGCCGAGCATCCTGATGGGCGTGTTCCATCCGGACCTGGTCGGCATCCAGGCGCGCGTGATGCATGAGCTGGGCGCCGAGCGTGCGCTGGTCGTTTGGGGTCGGGATGGCATGGACGAGCTCTCGCTCGGTGCCGGCACCCTGGTCGGAGAGCTGCGCGATGGCCGGGTACGCGAGTACGAGGTGCACCCGGAAGACTTCGGCATCGCCATGTCGCACAGCCGCAACCTCAAGGTCTCCGATCCGGACGAATCCAAGGCCGTGCTGCTGGGCGTGCTCGACAACCGTCCCGGACCGGCGCTGGACATCGTCGCGCTCAACGCCGGCGCTGCCTTGTACGTGGCCGGCGTGGCCGGTGACATCGCCGACGGCATCGCCCGTGCGCGTGCGGCGATCGCCGATGGCAGCGCCCGGGCCCGCCTGCACGACTACGTGGCGCTGACCCGCGCGCTTGCCGTCGAATGACGGCATCCCCCGCATTGGCCGGCCGCGGCGGGTTTGGCCGATAATGCGTGTTCTCCCGGATCCCCTGCGATGAGCGATATCCTCAATACCATCCTGGCCCGCAAGGCCGAAGAAGTCGCCGCGCGCAGCGCCGCCGTCCCGCTGGCGGAGCTGAAGGCGCGCCTGGCCGACGCCTCGCCGGTGCGGGGCTTCGCCAACGCGCTCAAGGCCACCATTGCCGACGGCCAGCCGGCGGTGATCGCCGAGGTGAAGAAGGCCAGCCCGTCGCGCGGGGTGATCCGCCCCGACTTCCACCCGGCAGACATCGCGGTCAGCTACGAGTTCGGCGGCGCCAGCTGCCTGTCCGTATTGACTGACATCGATTTCTTCCAGGGCGCCGACGACTACCTGCGCCAGGCCCGCGAGGCCTGCACGCTGCCGGTCCTGCGCAAGGACTTCACCATCGATCCGTACCAGGTGTACGAGGCGCGCGTGCTGGGGGCCGACTGCATCCTGCTGATCGTCTCGGCGCTGGAGGACGCCCAGCTGGCCGACCTGTCGGGTCTGGCGCTGGCGCTGGGCATGGACGTGCTGGTCGAGGTCCACGACATCGACGAGCTCGAACGCGCGATCCAGGTCCCGGTGCCGCTGGTCGGCATCAACAACCGCAACCTGCGCACCTTCGAGGTCAGCCTGGACACCACGCTGTCGATGCGCGCGGCGGTGCCGCGCGACCGCCTGCTGGTGACCGAAAGCGGCATCCTGACCCCGGACGACGTGGCGCTGATGCGCGGCCATGGCGTGAACGGTTTCCTGGTCGGCGAGGCCTTCATGCGCGCCGAAGAGCCGGGCGAGGCGCTGCGCGAGTTGTTCTTCGCATGAGTGCGGCTGTCGCGCCGGGCGCCCGGACGCCGCTGGTGGTGTTCGATTTCGACCACACGCTCTACGACGGCGATTCCGGCAGCCACCTGTTCGCCTGGCTGATCCGGCGCAATCCGCTGCGCCTGCTCGCCGCGCTGCTGCTCACGCCGCTGCTGGGGCCGCTGGTGGCCTTCCTGCCGACGCGCCGGCACGGCATCTCCGCTTACGTCTGGATCGCCACCTTCGGGCTGAAGGGCGCGCGCCAGTTCAACCGGGTCATCGATGCCTACGTGCTGGCCCACGAGGCGCAGCTGCGCGCCAAGCTGCTGCCGCACGCACTGGAAGTCTTCGCCGGCCATCGCCGGGCCGGCGACGTGGTGGTCGTGGCCACCGGCGCGCCGCCGGAGCTGGCGCGGGCGATCCTGGACTTCGTGGCCCATGCCGACGTGCCGGTCATCGGCAGCCTGGTCGGGCCGCGGCTGGGGGCGATCACCGCCCGCCGGCATTGCCACAACGAGGAAAAGATGCGAATGCTGCGCGAGCAGGGCTATGGCGACATCGATATCGCCTATTCGGACAGCACCGCCGACCTGCCGCTGCTGCTGGCCGCCCGCGCGCCGGTGGTGGTGAACCCCAAGGCCAGCCGGGTGGCGTACTTCCGCCAGGTGCTGCCGCCGGGCACGCCGATCCTCAACTGGGGCTGCGGTGACCGCGGCGGCGATCCGCTGCCGGGGGCCTGAGGCGACCGGTCCCGATGCCGGGGCGGCAACGACTGTCCCCCACGGCCAAGCGGGGAGCGAAAACGACTGTCCCCCGACAAGCGGGGGACAGGTGGTGATGCCGGCAGGGCGGCCTCAGCGGGTGCCGTACAGGACCACGGTCTTGCCGCGGGCGTGCAGCAGGCCGTCGGCCTGCAGCTTCTTCAGGACGCGACCGGCCATTTCGCGCGAGCAGCCGACCAGGCGGGCCAGCTCCTGCCGCGAGACGCGCAGCTGGGTACCCTGGGGGTGGCTCATCGCCTCCGGCTCCCGGGCCAGGTCATGCAGGGTGCGCACGATGCGGTCGGTCACGTCCAGGAAGGCCAGGCGGCTGGCCTTGCGGGTGGTATCGAGCAGTCGTTTGGAAAGCTGAACGCCGATCGCGTAGAGCAGGCGGGGCGCGTCGGCGGACAGGCTGGTCTGCAGCAGCTGGTGCAGGCGCTCGTAGCTGATCTCGGCCAGCTCGCACTGGCTGCGGGTCCGCAGGATCACCTCGCGGGTGTCCGATTCGATGAACAGGCCCATTTCCCCGACGAATTCGCCGGCGCCGAAGTAGCCCAGGACCAGCTCCCGGTCGTCTTCCTCCTCGGCGATTATGCTGATCGAGCCGCTGATGACGTAATACAGCGTCCCGGCCGGGTCTCCCGGGCGGAACACGTCCGTGCGGGTCGGGTAGCGCCGGCGATGGCTGTGGGCGAGGAAGCGCTCGATGGTGGCCGCGTCCAGGGTCAGTGGCGCAGTCGCTGGGCGTACTGAAGTCATACCCGTAATGGTCCCAAGGCTCATGGCGGATCCGCGGCTCAATTTCCGAAGCTTAACGGGATGACTCACCTAAGGTAAACCGTTGTCTGGGCCGGTGGCGTTCCGCTGCCGGGCGCTTTGGCCCATAATTGCGCCTTTCCCATCCCCCTAGAGGATCGACCGCCGTGGTCAAGCCGTTGCCTCGCCTGAGGTTGCAGGGTTTCAACAACCTCACCAAGGCGCTGAGCTTCAACATCTACGACGTCTGCTACGCCCGCACGGAAGAAGAGCGCCAGCGTTACATCGAGTACATCGACGAGCAGTACGACGCCGACCGCCTGACCCAGATCCTGACGGATGTGGCCGAAATCATTGGCGCCAACATCCTCAACATCGCGCGCCAGGATTACGATCCGCAGGGTGCGTCGGTGACGATCCTGATCTCCGAGGAACCGGTGATCGACAAGAAGCAGGCCGGCAAGGAGCTGATTCCGGACGCGGTGGTGGCGCATATGGACAAGAGCCATATCACCGTCCATACCTATCCGGAGACCCATCCGCAGGAAGGCATCGCCACCTTCCGCGCCGACATCGACGTCGCCACGTGCGGCGTGATTTCGCCGCTGAAGGCGCTGAACTACCTGATCGAGAGCCTCGAGTCGGACATCGTGATCATGGACTACCGCGTCCGTGGCTTCACCCGCGACGTGAAGGGCAAGAAGCACTTCATCGACCACAAGATCAACTCGATCCAGAACTTCCTGGCCAAGAACATCAAGTCGCGTTACGAGATGTTCGACGTCAACGTCTACCAGGAAAACATCTTCCACACGAAGATGCACCTGAAGGACTTCGACCTGGACCAGTACCTGTTCGAGGAGAAGGCCAAGAACCTGTCCTTCAAGGAGCGGATGAAGATCGAGGCGCTGCTCAAGCGCGAGATCGAAGAGTTGTTCCACGGCCGCAACTTGGCCGAGTAAGGGTTACATCCGGTTGGGGTGCCGTCGCGTAGGATGGCCCCGTTGAAACCAAGGCGGGACGGCCCGCCACGCGGCGCAAGCCGCGACCAGAGCCGACGGCGGCCCGGTGCGAAAGCACCGGGTCGCTTTTTTTTGCCTGAACGAAAGGAGAATCCCCATGCCCTGGATCTATCTGCTGCTCGCCGGCCTGTTCGAGATCGGCTTCGCGATGGGCCTCAAGTACAGCAACGGCTTCACCCGGCTGTGGCCGAGCCTGGCCACCGCGGTCGCCGCGGCGATCAGCCTGTGGCTGCTGACCCAGGCGCTGCGGACGATCCCGGTGGGTACCGGCTATGCGATCTGGACCGGTATCGGCGCGCTCGGCGTGGCGGTGCTGGGCATCTTCATCTTCGGCGACAGTGCCTCGTGGCCGCGGCTGGCCTGCATCGGCCTGATCGTGGCGGGGGTCATCGGGCTGAAGCTGGCGTCGTGAGGTAGCCCGCTGCGCGGACTTCATTCCCAACGTTTGCGCAGCAAACTTCGGCCCCCCGACTCCCGCCTTGCCTATCCCCGCGCCTCGGCGCGCGCCCCTTAACAGAAGGGGCGCTTTTGCTCCGGACGCATGGTTGCCTTCTGCGGGGCGGCCTCGGCCGCGGCCCCTGGTCGTGCTTGGCGCTGACCGGGTCCTACAGGCGGTAGGCGACGGCCTTCATCAGCCTGGAGGCCAGGGCCATCGCGGCCGGGATGGGCCGGGGCAGGATCCGCGCGCCAGCGTGCTCGGCGTGGTCGGCATGGCGGGCCTCGTCGACCTTCATCACCCGCAGGATCTCGCGGCTGCGCAGGTCGGCCGGCGGCAGCTCTTCCAGGTGTTCGTCGATATGGGCCTCGACCTGGCGCTCGGTTTCGACCACGAAGCCCAGGCTCCAGTCGTCCCCGCGCAGCGCAGCGACCGCGCCCAGGGCGTAGCTGCCGGCATACCAGAGCGGGTTGAACAGGCTGGGGCGGCTGTCGAGCTCGCGCAGGCGGTCGGCACACCAGGACAGGTGGTCGGTCTCCTCCTGGGCGGCCTCGAGCAGGTGGGTGCGGGTGCGGGCATCGCGGGCGACCGCCGCCTGGCCGAAATACAGCCCCTGGGCGCAGATCTCGCCGACATGGTTGATCCGCATCAGGCCGGCCGAGTGGCGTCGTTCAGCTTCATCCAGCGGGACCTCCGGGGTCTTGCCTGCCGGGTTCGGGCGCAGCGCGGCCGGGTCGCCGAACACGGTTTCCAGGGCGCGCTGGGCTTCCAGCAGCAGGTGGTCGAGCGGGCCGGGGCGGCGCAGGTCGGCGGTGGCGTGATCGTTCATGGGGGGATTCTCGCCGCCCCGCCAGCCCCTGCCAACCGCCGCGCGGTCGGGCAGGGGAGGGCGTCCTTGCGCGGCCGCGGATGGCCCGGTACAATCCCGTACTTCGTTTCACCTCCAAAACGCGTGGCAAAGTTCCGGCCTGCCGGAATCCGCCCGACCACACCAACCTAGAGTTCTCTATGACTACGTTCACCGCTAAGTCCGAGACCGTCCAGCGCGACTGGTATCTCGTTGACGCTTCCGGCAAGACGCTCGGCCGTCTCGCTTCCGAACTGGCCCGCCGTCTGCGTGGCAAGCACAAGCCCGTCTACACCCCGCACGTCGATACCGGCGACTACCTCGTCGTGATCAACGCCGAGAAGATCGCGGTGACCGGCAAGAAGCTGCAGGACAAGATGTACCACCGCTTCACCGGCTACATCGGCAACCTGAAGAGCGAGTCCCTCGCCCAGGCGCTGGAGCGCCACCCGGAGCGCGTGATCGAAATCGCCGTCAAGGGCATGCTGCCGAAGGGCCCGCTGGGTCGCGACATGTATCGCAAGCTCAAGGTCTACGCCGGCCCGAACCATCCGCACGCCGCCCAGCAGCCGCAGGTCCTGGACATCTAATCATGGCTATCTCTCAGAACTACGGCACTGGCCGTCGCAAGTCCTCCACCGCCCGCGTGTTCCTGCGCAAGGGCACCGGCAAGATCACCGTCAACGACCGTCCGCTGGACGAGTTCTTCGGCCGTGAGACCGCGCGCATGATCGTGCGCCAGCCGCTGGAGCTGACCAAGAACACCGAAAGCTTCGACATCATGGTCACCGCCACCGGCGGCGGCACCACCGGCCAGGCCGGTGCGATCCGCCTGGGCATCGCCCGCGCGCTGGTCGAGTACGACGAAACCCTGAAGCCCGAGCTGCGCAAGGCCGGCTTCATGACCCGCGACGCCCGCGAGGTCGAGCGTAAGAAGGTCGGTCTGCACAAGGCCCGCCGCGCCACCCAGTTCTCCAAGCGCTGATCCATCGCGCCTTGGCCGGGATCCTCCGGGATCCCGCTGGGAAAGCAGAAGCCCGGCCTCGGCCGGGCTTCTGTCGTTCCGGGCCCTGGTTTCCGCCGTGCGACGGGGATCCCGGGATCCGGACAAAAAAAGAAGGCCGATCTTTCGATCGGCCTTCTCTTGTTTGGCTGCCCCGGATGGATTCGAACCACCGAATGCCTGAGTCAGAGTCAGGTGCCTTACCGCTTGGCGACGGGGCAATAAAACTTGTCTGGTCCGTGATTATCGCACGTGTTGCATGTGCTGAAAACCATGGTGGCTATGGGTGGACTCGAACCACCGACCCCAGCATTATGAGTGCTGTGCTCTAACCGGCTGAGCTACATAGCCTAGGGAGCCGGCAATTCTCGGGACTTCCGGGGTATCTGTCAATCCCTTTCTTCTTGGCTTGTCGCCCGGCGGCGGCCATGGCAGAGTCCAAGCCAGTAGATTTTTCAGGAGTCCGCATCGTGATCGATCCGGACGGCTATCGACCGAACGTCGGCATCGTGCTGATGCGGCAGGACGGCCAGGTGTTCTGGGCACGAAGGGTGCGCCGGGATGGCTGGCAGTTCCCGCAGGGTGGCATGAATACCGACGAAACGCCGGTCGAGGCCATGTATCGCGAATTGAGGGAAGAAACCGGCCTGCTGCCCGAGCACGTCGAGCTGCTCGGCGCCACGCCGGGCTGGCTGCGCTACCGGCTGCCCAGCCGGGCGGTTCGTCGCAACGAGCGCCAGGTCTGCATCGGCCAGAAGCAGGTCTGGTTCCTCCTGCGGTTGACCGGCGATGAGTCCCATGTCTGCCTCGACCACACCGAGACCCCGGAATTCGATCATTGGCGCTGGGTGGATTTCTGGTACCCGGTGGAGCATGTCGTCGTCTTCAAACGCGGCGTATACGCTCGTGCCCTGCGCCACCTGGCGCCGCTGGCCCAGGGGATCGCCGGGGAGGCCGTCGGGAGCATGCCGGCACAGGCCCAGGAAGCCTGGCTGCCCGGCAGCAGTGCCGGCCACGATCGCCCCCGCAAGCGCGCGCGCAAGCGGGGCGGCGGGTTGCGGCGTTCGCGGGTCAACAGCGATTAATGAAATCGAATTGACAACAATTCGCATTTGCGATGGAATGGGCGTGCCCCGAACCGGGGGCGTCCCCCGCTGAATGCCCGTGTACGTCTGCATCTGCAACGGTGTCACCGACCACCAGATCCGCGAAGCCGCCGCCAACGGCTGTTCCAGCGTGTCTGACCTGACGATGCGTACCGGCTGCGGCAGCAACTGCGGCTCGTGCCTGGACATGGCCGCCGGCCTGCTGGAGCAGGCCCGGGTCACCCGCGAGCTGCCACTCCCCGTGCTGGGCCTGGCCGTCGCCGCCTGATCCGCATCTGGCTTCCGGCCCGTCCGGCCGCCCACGGCAATTGATCACGATTCGCGTTCCTTCGCGCCGACGCCGAAGGCGGTAGAGTGCGGCCGCTCAACCAGGGAGAAGCGGCATGAAGGGCGACAGCAAGGTCATCGAGTTCCTCAACAAGGCGCTCTACAACGAACTGACCGCCATCAACCAGTATTTCCTGCACGCCAAGATGCTGAAGAACTGGGGCCTGAAGGAACTGGCCGAACACGAGTACAAGGAATCCATCGACGAGATGAAGCATGCCGACAAGCTGTCGGACCGCATTCTTTTCCTCGAGGGACTGCCCAACTTCCAGGCGCTCGGCAAGCTGCGTATCGGCGAGAACCCGACCGAGATGTTCCGCTGCGACCTCGCGCTGGAAATGGAGGCCGTGGTGCTGCTGCGCGAGGCGATCGCCTATGCGGAGTCGATCAGCGATTACGTCAGTCGCCAGCTGTTCGCCGACATCCTCGAGTCCGAGGAAGAACACATCGACTGGCTGGAAACCCAGCTGGACCTGGTCGATCGCATCGGCGAGCCGAACTACCTGCTGACCAAGCTCGAGGACTGAGCCTTCAGTTACCCGCCGCGAGCGGGCGCTGCAGCCGCGTGATCTGGCCGCTCAGGGCCAGGCGCGCACGCGCGTACTCGGCGATCACCAGCGCCACCATCACCGCCGGCCGCTCGATCGGCCCGGCACGCGCGGCCAGTTCGATGCGCCGCGCCGCGTTGGCCAGGGCGATCGCGCCGACGTTCGCGCTGGAAGACTTCAGGGTATGGCTGGCCTCGCGAAGCGCGTCGGTGTCGCGGCTGCCGGAGGCATTCTCCAGTTGCGCGATCAGCACCGGGGCGTCTTCGAGGAACAGCCGGATGATGCCGGCGGTCTCGGCGCCGGCGACTTCGTGCAGCTCGTCGAGCACGCTGGTATCGAGGATCGGCAGCGCCGCGGACTGGATCGCCGGGGTGGCGGTTTCGGCCGGGGGCTGCTCGCCGGGCATCCGCGCCGGGACGGGCTGGCCGCCGCCGTCGGCCGGGAGCCAGCGCTTCAGGCAGCTTTCCAGCTGCTCGCGCGACACCGGCTTGGGCAGGTAGTCGTCCATCCCGGCCTCGAGGCAGCGCTCGCGGTCGCCGGCCATCGCATTGGCGGTCATCGCCACGATCGGCAGGCGGGTGGCACCGGCCTCGGCCTCCAGCGCGCGCCAGCGGCGCGTGGCCTGGTAGCCGTCCAGCACGGGCATCTGGCAGTCCATGAACACCAGGTCATGGCGATGTTGCCGCAGGCAGTCCAGCGCCGCTTCGCCATGGGTGGCGATTTCGGCTTCGTAGCCCAGCGTGGCCAGCATCTTCTGCGCGACCAGCAGGTTCACCGGGTTGTCCTCGACCAGCAGGATCCGCGGCTCGCGACGTGCCGGATCCGGCGACGTGGCCACGATCGGCGGTGGAATCGCGGTGCCGGGATCTTCATCTTCGCGCGCCGCCTGCTGCGCCTTGCCGGCCACCAGCGCCGAGCGCAGTTCGGCGTCGCTGGCCTGGCGGGGCAGGCGGTCGAGGTGGTCGGCCAGCTCGTCCGGGAGTGGCTCGTCGCCATACAGCCAGATCAGACGTGTGCCGCCGAGCTCGGGGGCGCGCACGATGCCGCGATGGAGCGCGCGGGCGCTGTAACGCAGCTGGTCGTGGTCGGCGATCACCACCTGGAAGCTGCTTCCCGGCCCGCTGCCGCTGCCGGCACGCAAGCGCTCCAGCGCTTCCTGGGTGCTGTCCACGCAGTGCAGGACGATGCCCCAGTTGCGCAGCAGCAGCTGCATGCGCTGGCGCAGGCGGTCGTCGCTGGAGACCAGCAGCACGCGCAGTTCCTCGCGCAGGCCACCGGCATGCGGCAGGTCGCCGATCACCTTGAGCAGCGGGATCTCGAACCAGAAGGTCGCGCCCGCGCCGGGCTCGGACTCCACGCCGATGCGCCCCCCCATCAGGTCGATGATGCGCTTGCAGATCACCAGTCCAAGGCCGGTGCCACCATACAGCCGGGTGGTCGAGGCATCGGCCTGGGTGAAGGCGCGGAACAACCGTGCCTGCTGTTCCGGGGCGATGCCGATGCCGGTGTCGCGGACCTGGAAGCGCAGCAGGTGCTGCGCCTTGGTCTCGCCGAGGCGGCGCACGCTGACGTCGATGCTGCCGCGCTCGGTGAACTTGAGCGCGTTGCCGACCAGGTTGCCGAGTACCTGCCGCAGGCGCACCGGGTCGCCGCGCACGGAAAGCCGCACCGCCGGGTCGAGCTGGCTGGACAGCCGCAGGTGCTTGTCCTCGGCGGCGCGCTGCATCAGCTGCACGACGCCGTCCAGCAGCTCGCGCAGGTTGAAGGTGGTGATCTCCAGCTCAAGCCGGTTGGCCTCCAGCTTGGAGTAGTCGAGGATGTCGTCGACGATGCGCAGCAGCTGCAGCGAGCTGGCGGTGGCGGTCTGCAGCATTTCGCGCTGGTCCGGCGCCAGTGCACCGCGCGAGACCAGGTCGAGCATCGGGATGATGCCGTTGAGCGGCGTGCGGATCTCATGGCTCATCGTGGCGAGGAACTCGCCCTTGGCCAGCACGGCGGCTTCGGCGGCCTGCTTGGCCTGGGTCAGCTGCTGCTCGAGCTGGTCATGCTGCTGCAGGTCGCGGCGCAGGAAGTCGATCTCGCTGCGTGCGGTCTCCAGCCGGTCGCGCGTGCGTTCACCGGCCTGGCGTGCCTGGCGCAGGCCCTGCCATAGCGCCAGCACGAGCGCGGCCGCCGCGAATGCCGCGGCCAGCCAGAGCGCCATGCCATGGCCGGCGAGCGCCTGCACGGCTAGAGCACCGCGCTCTGGAAGTCGAAGTCCAGTTCCTTGCCCACCGACTGCACCAGGTTGCCCTGGATGAAATCCACGCCGCCCACCCACATCGCCGCGGCCGCCTGCGCGTCCTCGATCTGCTGGCCGATGATCAGCAGGCCGTGGCGATGGGCCAGGTTGATCGCGTCGCGCAGCTGGTCGCGCAGCGTCGGGTCGGCATGGCTGCCGGCATAGCGGCTGGCCATGCGCACGTAACTCAGCGGCAGCTGGGTCAGCAGCGCATTGGCTTCATCGCCGGGCTCGAACTGGCTCAGGCAGAACTGCACGCCCAGCGCCATCAGCCGGCTGCAGAACTGCTGCACGGTCACGGTGTGGATCAGCGCGTCGTCCAGGCGCAGGTCGACGACCAGCGAACTGCCGGCCACGCCGCGCTGGGCCAGCGAGGCCAGCAGCCATTCGCCGAAGGCGTCGCGCGCCAGCGTGCGCGCGGATTGCGAGACGAACAGCCGCAGCGGCGGCGCGGCGTGCTGGTAGTGCTGCAGCAGGCCGAGCGCGTGGTCGAGTACCTGCTGGTCGAGGTCGGCGATGCGGCCGGCCGCCTCGGCCGCCGGGATCACCTGCCCGGCCTGCAGCAGGGTGCCGTCGGCGCGGCGCAGGCGCAGCAGCACCTGGTACTGCGCCTGGTCACTGCCGGCGACGGCGACGATCGGCTGGTAGGCCAGCTCCAGCTGGCCGTCGACCAGGTCCAGGTGCGGGGCATTGTCCTCGGCCACCGCGGGGCTGTAGGCGAGCACGCCCTGCGGCTCCAGGCGCGCCTGCAGCGCGGTGCGTTCGGCCGCCTCCAGGGCGCTGCCGGCGTCGCCGAAGCCCTGGTCGAGCATGGCCACGCCGATGGCGCAGCGCAGGTGCACCGATTCGTCGTCGCGGATCTGGAAGGTCTGCGCGGCCAGGTCGTTGCGCATGTCCGCGGCGAGCTTCACCAGCGTGCCTGCATCGGTACCTTCGGCGACCAGCAGGAAACTGTTGTCGTTCAGGCGACCGAGCGAAGCGGGGCGGCCGGCCAGCGCCAGGCGGTGCGCGGCCTGGATCATCAGGCGTTCGAACGCTGCATAGCCATAGCGCTCGCGCAGGCCCAGCGCGCTGGCGATCTCGATGAAGGCAATGCCCGCATCGGCGTGGCCCAGCGTGGCGCCGAGCCGCTGCATCAGGTGCGCGCGCGTCGGCAGGCCGGTTTCCGGATTGTTCTGGCCTGGCTCCTCGCTGCCGCCCAGCTGCGCCTGCTGGCGCGCGCGGCGGATGCGGTTGGACACCGCGGCGATGAGGTGGCGCGGGCGGATCGGCTTGTTGAGGAAATCGTCGGCGCCGCTGTCGAGCACCTCGAACTGGCGCTCCGGATCCGGGTCGCCGGTCAGGAACACGATCGGCAGCAGCTGGTGCTGCGGGTGCTGGCGGATCATCGTGGTCAGGCGGATCCCGTCCAGGTCCGGCATGTGCAGGTCCATCAGGATCAGGTCGGGCCGGTAGTCGGCGATCGCCTGCGGGACCGCGGCGGCGGACATCTCCACCTGCGCGTGCATGCCGGCGCCGTGCAGCACGCTCTGCGCGAACAATGCCTGCGAGCGATCGTCCTCGACGATCAGGATGCGATAGGGGCTGGCGTTGCCGCGCAGCAGCGCGGCGTCGCCGTCGCTGGCCGCGGAGGCGGCGGGCGCCGGGGGCGCGGCTTGCGGTTGCGGTGCCGCGGCTACGGCGGTTTCAGTGGATTTCGGTGCCGCAGCAGCAGTCTCTTCGCGCGGCCGCGCGCCAGCGAACTGTTCGGGGATGTCGCTCCAGCGCCGCCAGTAATCTGCGGGCGGTGTCTCGGCGCGCGCGCCGCGGCCGCGGTTGTCGTCGCGGACGATGGATGCTGCCGGGTCTCGAGCGGCCATGGAAACTCCCCTGTAAGCGCGCAGCGATTATGCGATGAACTTCACGGCAGCGGTGAATCTGGCCGGGGCCGGCCGGTGGCCGGGCCCTGCAGTGGGGCGACCAGCCGCTTCATCCCCCGCCACAAGGTACGCCAGACCCACCACACCAGCAGCGCCCCGACCAGGCTGGCGCCGACCACCACGACCAGGGCCAGCCAGGGATGGGCCAGCGCCAGGGCCAGCGTGCCGGTGACCACCGTGTCCTCGGCGACCGAGGCGATCCAGTTGCTGGCCGGCTCCGGCGAGGTGTTCAGCAGCGCCCGGGAGCCGGCCTTGAGGACATGGCTGGTGAGGGCGATGCCGGCCCCGGCGGCCAATGCACCAGCCCCGAGCTGGCCGTCCGGCGACAGCGTGGCGGCAGCGAGGAAAGCGCCCGCCGGCACCCTCGCCAGCGTCTGCAGCAGGTCCCAGGCCGAGTCGACCCCGGGGATCTTGTCGGCGAAGAACTCCGCCAGCGCCAGGGCCCCGGAGGTGCCCAGTACCCACCAGGACTGCGTGGCCTGCAGCGCCGGGGGCAGGTCGACCCAGCCCAGCACGCCGGCCAGGCCGACGCCGAACACGGTCAGGTACACCCGGATCCCCGCCAGCCAGGCCAGCAGGATGCCGATGACGAAGATATGGGCCTCGCTCATTGCCGCCACTCCCGGAGGAACGAGCCCGCACTATCGGTCATGGCGTGCGGTGGTGCCAGCTTGCGCCTTCCCCCGCCGGCTTCATCTGGCACACTAGCCCACGCCCACTCATCTTCCCCGGGATCCCAACGTCCGCCAACGTCGGCGACGCGCACACCATGAATCGACCGGTTCCCCGCATCCAGATCGCCCCTCAAGGCAAGCCGGCCGGCGGCGGTTCCTCGCGCCTGGCCTGGATCATCCTCGCCGGGCTGTGGCTGGTCTCGCTCGGCGCCACCTGGTGGATCGCCAGCCGGATGGCTGCGCCGCAGCTGGCCAGCGTGCAGGCGCGGTTGCGCGCCAGCCAGCAGCAGGTCGCCGCGCAGCAGAAGCAGATCGAGGCGCTGAACCAGCGCCAGGTCAACCTGGCGGTGTCCGACCAGATCAGCCGTGCCGCCAACAACGAGGTGCAGGGTTCGCTGGCCGAACGCGACGAGCAGATCGCCGCGCTGCGCGCCGATGTCGCGTTCTACGAGCGCCTGGTCGGGGCGACCAGCCAGCGCAAGGGCCTCAACGCGCATTCGATCGAGTTCATGCCCGAGGCCGGCGGTACCTGGAGCTATACCGTGGTGCTCACCCAGAATCTCAACCGCGGCGCCATCAGCGAGGGCCAGATGCGTTTCGCGGTGGAGGGCGTGCGGGCCGGCAAGCTGACCACGGTCAGCTGGAACGAGCTGCACCAGAAGCCCGACGCCCCTGCCCAGGCCTATTCATTCAGATATTTCCAGCAATTGAGCGGCAGCGTGATCTTGCCCAAGGATTTCACCCCACAACGTGTGCGAATCTCCTTGAGTGGCGGTGGGGCGCCCGTGAACCAGACTTTCGATTGGAAAAGTGCCGGGAACAACGGCGCAGGGGAGTAGACATGTTCGGCAACAAAACCAACCGCGGCGACCAGACGGTCGTTGATACCTTGATCGGCGCCCAGGTGGTCATCCGGGGCGACCTGGTGTTCAGCGGCGGCCTGTACATCGAGGGCCAGGTACACGGCAAGGTGATTGCCGAGGAAGGCAGCCCGGCCATGGTCACGCTGGCCGAGCAGGGCGGCATCCACGGCGAGGTGCGCGCCCCGGTGGTCATCATCAATGGCCAGCTGAACGGCGACGTCCATGCCGGCGAGCGCGTCGAGCTGGCGTCCAAGGCGCGGGTCCGCGGCAACGTCCATTACCAGGTGGTGGAAATGAGCGCCGGCGCCCAGCTGACCGGTCGCCTGATCCATGCCGCCGGCGTGTCGCAGGCCGCTGGCGAGGACGAGGCCATGGTGCCGCTGATGAGCCTGGCCGCAGTCAGCGGCTGAACGACGCGACCACGGCACGGCGCATCGAACGCTGCGTCCGGCGCAACGGCTTGAATCGGGGCCCCCGCGGCCCCATCCTGCGCGCATGACTACGCTTGTTTCCCTGCCTGGCGCTGCCGCGGCCCCTGATTACCAGTCGCTGGACCGCCCGCTGAACTTCACCGGCGCCGCCGCCGCCAAGGTGCGCGAGCTGATCCAGGATGAAGGCAGTGCCGACCTGGCGCTGCGGGTCTACATCCAGGGTGGTGGCTGCTCGGGCTTCCAGTACGGCTTCGAGTTCGACGAGAACCGCGCCGAGGACGACCTGGCGGTGGATACCGACGGCGTGACCCTGCTGGTCGATCCGCTCAGCCTGCAGTACCTGATGGGCGCCGAGGTCGACTACACCGAGAGCCTGACGGGCGCGCAGTTCGTCATCCGCAACCCGAACGCCAAGACCACCTGCGGCTGTGGCAGCAGTTTCAGCGTCTGAGCCCCTGCACTGATGCAACCAAGAGGCCGCCTCCGGGCGGCCTTCTGCTTTCTGCGTCCCGCACATCCAACCGGAGCAGGAGCCCTCTTTTGCAGGGGGCGCGGCGACAGCCGCGGGGGACAGGCAAGGGGGAAGCCAGGGTCCGAGGTTGCGCAGCAACCCTGGAGGCGCAGGCCGCATGGCAGGAGGGGCCACGCGCTTGCGATGAAAGACGTTTGCCGGCAGGCTTCCGAGGATGCCTACTTCCGCCTCCGCATTCTCCGGTTTCGCCTTCGTCCAGCAACCGATCGATCGCGCCGACCACCTTCGCGCCGACCATGAAGCCCTGTCGCGGCTGTGGCCGCAGGCGCGCGTGCTGGTGCTCGACAACGACGGCCAGGCCCATGCCAATGGCGATGGCCAGCCGCAGGTGCTGACCGGCGACGCCCTCGGTGCCGGTCCCGGCACGGCGATCTTCCTGGGCCTGCGCGACGGCCAGGCCTGGTTCTGCGTCGACGCCGCGCTGGTGAATGCCAGCGCGCCCGGACGCATCGACCTGCGCCGCGCCGCGGTGGAATGGGATGGCGCCCTGTCCAGCCTGTTCGCCTATGCACGCGGGATGTCCTACTGGCAGGCGCGCACGCGCTTCTGTGGCGTCTGCGGCGGGGCGATCGAGTTCCGCCGGGGTGGTTTCATCGGCCATTGCGCGCAGTGCGGCAACGAGCATTACCCGCGCGTGGACCCGGCAGTGATCGTGGCCGTGAGCGATGGCGAGAGGCTGTTGCTCGGCCGCCAGGCCAGCTGGGCGCCGCGGCGTTATTCCGTGCTGGCCGGCTTCGTCGAGCCCGGCGAGTCGCTGGAGCAGACCGTCGCACGTGAAGTCTTCGAGGAAACCCAGGTCCGCGTCGAGGCGAGCCAGTACCTGGGTGCGCAGCCGTGGCCGTTCCCCGGTGCACTCATGCTCGGCTTCCGTGCCCAGGCCGATGGCAGCCAGGTGCCACGCGTGGACGGCGAGCTGGAGGACGCACGCTGGTTCACCCGTGACGAGGTCGGCGCGGCGCTGGGGCGCGACCACCACGACGACGGCGAGGGCCTGCTGCTGTCCCCGCCGATCTCGATCGCACGCGCCCTGATCGAAGATTGGTGTCGACGAGGCTGACGGCGCAGGCCGGCTTGCCGCATGATCGACCGGACGGCCACGGGCCGCCGGCTAGAATCGCCCCAGGAGGCACTCGTCCATGTTCACTGCTCTGGTTGCCGTGATCGTCGCGCTGGCACTGGGCCATATCGCGCCGCTGCAGGTCGCCCGGCTGCGCCGGTTCGGCTGGTTCGCGCGCTGGATGGAATGGCTCGACGCGCAGTCGCACGGCGAAGGGGCATGGCATGGCCGCTACGGCATGCTGCTGGCGTTGTTGCCGCCGCTGTTGCCGTTGCTGCTGGTGCAGTGGTTGCTGCACGGCCACTGGTACGGGTTGCTGTCGCTGGTGCTTGGCGTGCTGGTGCTGGCCTGGACCTGGGGGCCCCGTGATCTCGACCGCGACGTCGAGGCGGTGATCGATGCCGATGATCCGGCGACCCGCCGGGCGGCGGTGGCACACCTGCAGTCGGCCGGTGGCAGCCTGCATGAGGACGCGCCTTCGCTGGTCGAGGCGGTGATCATCAACAGCCTGCGCCGCTGGTTCGCGGTGCTCTTCTGGTTCCTGCTGCTCGGCCCGGTCGGCGCGCTGGCCTACCGCCTGCTGGTGCTGATGGTCGAAGGCCCGCTGGCCGCGCGCCTGCCGCCGGCCAACGAGCGTGGCGCGCATACGGTGCTGGCGGCACTGGAATGGCCGGTGGCACAGCTGATGGTGCTGTCGATGGCGCTGGTGGGCAATTTCGACACGGTGTACCGTGCCTGGCGCGACGCCAACGGCAATCGCTGGATGCTGGAGCCCGCCTTCCTCGGCGCGGTAGCCCGTGCCAGCGTGCGTGCCGAACTGCGCGAAGAGGCCCACGACTACACCGATTCCGGCATGGTGCCGGTCTGGCGCCGCCTGCCGGAGGTACGCGACGCCATGAGCCTGGTCTGGCGCGTGCTGCTGCTGTGGATGGTGGTGCTGGCGCTGCTGGTCATCGCCGGCTGGGTCGGCTGAGGCTCAGCCCGGTGCCAGCAGGGTGAAGGGGAACCAGGGCAGGTTGCGGGCGATCCAGTAGGCCGGCAGGCCTACGGCCCAAGGCCAGGGGGTTCCCAGCCATCGTGCGATCGGCTGCAGGAGCGCGGGTCGCCAGCCGCCTTGCCATGCCACGGTGAAGGGCAACAGCGCCATCAGTGCCAGCACCAATGCGTTCATGCGTAGTGCGGTGGCGATGTCGCCGTGGACCAGCGCGTGCAACGCGCGGGTCGTGCCGCAGCCGAGGCAATAGAAGCCGGTCAGCTGGTGGAACAGGCAGGCCGGGAACGGGTTCCCGGGCAGGTTGGGATCGAACGTGCGCAGGACCCATGCGCCGATACCGGCCGCAGCAGCGGCCGGTATCGTGGACAGCAGGAGCCAGCGCCGCGTCGACATCAGCGCGCGGATTCGACCTGCTGCTGGATTTCCTGGATCTTTTCCATGTAGCCGTCGACGCCGATGAAGGCGAGCGATACCAGGAACACCACCACGGCCAGGATGAGAATGCCGGTCGTGACCCATGCCCAGATCTTCGCGCTACGCGACGCGCGCAGGGCGCCTTCGACGTCACCGGCATTGAGCAGTCCGTTGACCTTGCTGGCGAAGACGATGGCGACGATGCCGGTGACGATTCCGGGGAAGCTGTAGCAGGAAATGCAGCAGATGAGGAAACACAGGACCGTCATGGTGATCGACCACGCCAGGTAGTTCGGCACCGGCTTCGCGGGCGGTGCAGGCGGCGTTGCAGACGGGGCGATGGGCGGGACTGCGCTCATGGGGACGACTCCTTCGGGTGGTGGTGATCCAGCGGTGTTCGGCGGACGCCGTCGCGCCAATGGACGCAACGGGCCGACGGTGGGCCCGGGATGCCCGCCGCACCGAAGCGCCGGCATGCGCGATCCCCTGAAACGGCTTCCTTTCCACGACCACGCCGGGCCGTGCATGGGCGCAAGCGTAGCCCCGTGGCTTCGGCTTGGAAAGCACGTGCGGTGCCGCGCGGCCTGCGATCGTCAGGCCAGCGGACCGCGCAGGGCGCGTACCTGTGCTTCCAGTGCCGGGGCATCGACGCCGAGCGGATCCAGCGGCGCGGCCGCGGCGACCTGCACATGGGCCCGGAAGCGGCGCGGCACGCGCATGCGCCCCAGGCGTGAATCGCGCCGGCTCCACATGCTGCTCCACATGCCGCGCAGTGCCATCGGCACCACCGGTACCGGACGCCGCGCCAGGATCTTCTCCACGCCCGACTTGAACGGCGCGATCCCGCCGTCGCGCGTAAGCGCGCCTTCCGGGAAGATGCACACCAGCTCGCCGTCGGCCAGCGCTGCGTCGATCTCGTCGAAGGCGCGCTGCATCAATGCCGGATCTTCGCGTGCGCCGGCGATCGGGATCGCCTTGGCGGTGCGGAAGATCCAGCTCAGGACCGGGATGTTGAAGATCTTGTAATACATGACGAACCGCACCGGCCGCGGCACCGTGGCGGCCAGGATCAGTGCGTCCATGTAGCTGACGTGGTTGCAGACGATCAGCGCGGCGCCCTCGTCGGGCACGTTCTTCTCGATCCCGTGCAGCTCGAGCCGGTACAGCGCCCGCACCAGCAGCCAGCTGAGGAACCGCATCAGGAATTCGGGGACGATGGTGAAGATGTACAGCGCCACCAGCGTGTTGGCGATCGCCAGCGCGAGGAATACCTGCGGGATCGACCAGCCCAGCCAGCGCTGCACCGCGATGCCGACCACCGCGGCTACCACGATGAACAGCGAGTTCTGGATGTTGAGGCCGGCGATCACCCGCGATAGTTCCCCACGCGGCGTGCGGCTCTGGATCAGCGCGAACAACGGCACCACGAAGAAGCCGGTGAACAGGCCGATGCCGAGCAGGTCGATCATGATCCGGGTGCTGCCCGGCTGGTGCACGAACTCGAGCACGCCCAGCCCGGCGGCCAGGGCCTGGCCCGGCCTGGCGAAATACAGGTCGAGCATGAACGCGCTGATGCCGAACGCACCCAGCGGCACCAGGCCGATTTCCACCGTGCGCCCGGACAGCTTCTCGCACAGCAGCGAGCCGCTGCCGGTGCCGATCGAGAACAGCGCCAGCGCGAACACGTACAGCACCGGCTGCCCGCCAAGGTTGATCTCGGCGTAGCCGGGCAGCTGCGCGGTGATCACGGTGCCGATGAACCAGAACCACGATACGCCGAGGATCGCGTTGCGCACCGCCGGCGTGCGCCGGGTCAGGCGCATGATCGCCAGCGACTCGGGGATGGGATTCCAGTTGATCTCCAGGTCCGGCGCGCCGGCCTCGACGCGCGGCACCCGCCGCGCCACCAGGTTGCCGGTGACCGCCAGCGCGATCACCGCCACCGCCGCCACCACCGTGCCGTGCGCGCCGGCGACGGTGAAGATCAGGCCGCCGAAGATCATCCCGCACAGGATCGAGATCGAGGTGCCCATCTCGACCAGGCCGTTGCCGCCGGTCAGCTCCTCGGGCTTGAGCACCGAAGGCAGGATCGAGTACTTCACCGGCCCGAACAGCGTCGACTGCAGGCCGGTGCAGAACAGCGCCACCAGCAGCACCGTCATGTTCTGGGTGAGGAAGCCGACCGCGGCCAGCGACATGACGACGATCTCCATCGTCGTGGTGATGACGATCAGCCGCTGCTTCTCCAGCTTCTCGGCGATCTGCCCGGCGATGGCGGAGAACAGGAAGTAGGGCAGGATGAACAGCGCCGGCGCCAGGTTGGTGTAGATCAGCCGTTCGGACTGCGCGACCGCAAGATACCCGAGCAGGCCGATGATGGCCTGGCGGTAGACGTTGTCGTTGAAGGCGCCCAGCGCCTGCACGGCGAAGAAGGGCAGGAAGCGTCGTTGCTTCAGCAGCGCGAACTGGCTATGGCCTGATGACATGCAGGGCTCCTTGGCGTCTGGCGCGAAGCCTAACAGGGAGTAACGCGACCCGCGAAGCAGGCTGCGCCTTCGAAGAGAAACACAGCGTAGCGGCAGGCCGGGCGTGGCCAGATCCACAACACGCCATAATGGCGTCCCCCGCGCGCGATGTTCCCGATGTCCACCGAATCCAGCTACACCCGCATCAAGCAGAGCCTGGTGCTGCTCATGGCCGTGGCCACAGGACTGGCGGTGGCCAGCAACTACTATGCGCAGCCGCTGCTGCAGACCCTGGCCGGGACCTTCGGCGTGAGCGTGCGCAGCGCCGGGCTGGTGGTCACCGTCGCACAACTGTCATACGCGGCGGGGCTGATGTTCCTGGTCCCCCTGGGCGACCGGCTGGAACGCCGCCAGCTCATCGTGGGCTTGTACGTGGCCTGCGCGGCGGGGCTGCTGGTGAGCGCGCTGTCGTCGAGCTTCGCGGTGCTGCTGCTGGGCACTTTCGTCACCGGCCTGTGCTCGGTCTCGGCGCAGCTGCTGGTGCCGTATGCCGCCACGCTGGCCGCGCCGCATGAGCGCGGGCGCGTGGTCGGCACGGTGATGAGCGGGCTGCTGCTGGGCATCCTGCTCGCGCGCACCATCTCCGGCCTGCTCGCCGGCGCTGGCGGCTGGCACACGGTGTACTGGGTCGCCGCAGCGCTGATGCTGTGCGTGGCGGTGCTGCTGCATCGCGGCCTGCCGCGCCATCCGGGCAATCACGCGCTTTCCTACCCGCATCTCATTGGTTCGGTGCTCACGCTGCTGCGGGACGAGCCGGTACTGCGCGCCAAGGCGGTGCTGGGTGGATTGATCTTCGCCGGCTTCAGCGTGTTCTGGACCACGCTGGCCTTCCTGCTGGCCGGGCCGGACTACGGCTACGGCACCAGTGTGATCGGCCTGTTCGGGCTGATCGGCGCGGCCGGTGCGCTGGCCGCCAACCTCTCCGGCAAGCTCGCCGACCGCGGCCACGGCACGCTGGCCAGCTGGGGTGGACTGGTGATGCTGCTGGTGTCGTGGCTGCTGATGTGGGACGCGCCGCATGCGCTGTGGCTGCTGGTCGTCGGGGTGATCCTGCTCGACGTCGCCGTGCAGGGCGTGCACATCAACAACCAGAGCGTGATCTACCAGCTCGACGCCGCGGCACGCAACCGCATCACTTCGGCCTACATGACCTGCTACTTCATCGGCGGCGCGCTGGGTTCGATCGCCGGCACCGCCGCGTACGCACAGGCCGGCTGGCATGGCGTGGTGGCGGTCGGCGCGGGGCTGGCGGTGCTGGCGCTGGCGTGGATGGGGCTGACCGCCCGTTCCAGGCCAGGTTCCCGCCACTAGCACCCGTCGTGGCCGGTCATCGGGACGCTACATGCGCTGGAATGATTGGAGAATTCCAATGGAGTGCCAATGCGTGATCCGACAGTTTGTCGCTGCCGCAATGGGGCGGTGATAACAACGTAAGGAAAGGTCATGCGTGAGCTGACTCCGCAGGAAGTCGACCTGATCAGCGGCGGCCGGGTCGAACAGTGCCCGGTTCCGATCAGCTGGACCATCCGTCGTGGCATCGATGCATGGTTCCGGTCCTGGGAACGCGATTTCTGATCGGGTACGGGCCGGGGGCGGGCGGCATGCCACTCCCGGCCCATCCTCCATGCGATATTCCGGCCCGCTGCGTGGCTTTGCATCGTTCAGCAGCCTGACCCTCATTTCCCGCCTGACTGGACTCGTGCGTGATGTCGCCATGGCAGCGGCGTTCGGCGCGAGCGCCTATTCGGATGCCTTCGTCATCGCGTTCCGCATCCCGAACGCCCTGCGCCGCCTGTTCGCCGACGGCGCATTGTCGGCGGCCTTCATCCCGGCGCTGGTCAGGGAGGGTGGGAGCGGTCGCCGGGCACTGGCCGATTTCGTGTCCCGGATGATCGGGACGCTCAGCGTGGTGACGCTTGCCGTCGCGGTATCGGGCATGCTGCTGGCCCCGGTCCTTTCGATGCTGTCCGCGCCGGGCATGGTCGCCGATCCGGCACGCCGCGCGCTGCTCGGGAATCTACTGCGGATTACCTTCTTCTTCCTGCCCTGCGTGTCGCTGGCCGCCTTGGCCGGCGCGGTGCTGATGAGCCAGGGCCGGTTCGGCCGCTGGGCGCTTGCACCGGCGCTGTTGAACCTGAGCATGGCCGCGGCGGCGTGGTGGGGAGCGCCGCGCATGGCCGAGCCGATCATGGCCATGGGTTGGGCGGTGCTGGCAGGCGGCGTGTTGCAGGCCGTGTGGTTGTGCATGGGCGTGCGACGGCTGGGCCTGCTGGCCTGGCCGCGGTGGGGGGTGGCCGATCCGCGCATGCGCGGGGTCTTCAAAGCCATGCTGCCGATGCTGGCAGGCAGCTCGGTGGCGCAGGTGAGCCTGCTGGTTTCCAGCGCATTGGCATCCATGCTCCGCGCGGGATCGCAGACCTGGTTGTTCCAGGCGGATCGGTTCCTGGAGCTGCCATTGGCCTTGCTGGGCACCTCGATGGGGATGGTGCTGCTGCCGACACTGGCGCGGGAATTCGCCGAGGGCGGGCGCCGGGCGGCCGACACACTGGTCTGGGCACTGGGCAGCGTGATGTGGGTCACCGTGCCGGCCACCGCTGGCCTGGTCGTGCTCGCCGAGCCGCTGATGGTCACGTTCTTCCAGTACGGCCGTTACGGTGTCGAGGATGCCCGCATGGCCGCGCTTGCGCTGGTGGCCATGACGATGGGCCTGCCCGCACTGGCGGCGATCAAGGTGATGCTGCCCGCCTACCATGCGCGCGGGGACCTGGCGACACCGGTGCGGATCAGCTGCGTGTCACTGGTGGCCAACGGCATCTGCAGCGTGGGTCTGCTCGCGGTAGCCGCGACGCTGGGCCCCGACACGGGCAGCGGGGGCATGGACTGGGCCGGCCGGCTGTCCGCTCGTCCGGGCCTGCACGCCCTGCTCGCGCTGGTTGGCGCCGCGGCCAATGCCCTGAACGCGGCGCTGCTCTGGCGTGGCCTGCGTCGCCGCGGCTTGTTGCCTCGCGCGGGCATGCGGCGGGAGCACCTGCGCCTCGCGCTGGCCAGCCTCTGCATGGTGCTGGTGCTGATCCCGCTACGCGATGGCGTGGATCTCGGGGCCATGGCGGCGTGGCGACGGGCGCTGGTACTGGCCGGGCTGGTCGGCATCGGCCTGCTGGCCTTCGCCTGCACCTGGACGCTCATGGGCGGGCGGCTGGACGGGCTGCGCCGGAGCGGGCCCTAGCGGGCTGGCGCGGAACCCGCCGGGACCGTGCCCTGCGGCGTCGCGCTAACGACCTCCTGCGCGGCCCCGCGCAGCCGCGGCAGCAGGTGCAGCACCAGCGCCAGCTGGGTGCGCAGCAGGCGCTGCTTCGGTTCGGCGTCGTCGGCGATCTGTTCCAGGCCTTCGGCCATGCCGGCCTCGCGGCTTTCATCGGCGATGGGCAGCGAACGGCGCTGCGACAGCGCGTCGGCGATCTCGCCCAGCGCGTGCTGCACGTAGCCGCCGGCCTCGCGGGTGGCAGCGTCCAGCTCCAGGCGCGCGCGATGCGCGCCCAGGGCCGACAGGTAGCCCAGCAGGACGTGCGACAGCGCCAGGAAGCGGAAGCCGGCGTCCAGGTTGCGGCGCACGTAGGCTGGATCGCGCAGCATGTTCGACAGCGCGGTCGACAGCGCCGCATCGGCGTTGTGCATGTCGCGCCGGGCGATGCGGTAGGGCAGGTCGTCGCGTTGGCCCTGGTCGTACTGCAGCAGGACCTGTCGCAGGTAGCGCGCCGCGCTGGCGAGCACGTTGGCGATCACTTCGTGCAGTCGCCGTCCCTGCCAGTCCGGCAGGATCAGGAACGAGGCCAGCGCGGCGATGACGCAGCCGATGACGGTGTCCACCAGGCGCGGCCACAGCAACAGGAAGCCATCGCCGAGCAGGTTGAAGCACAGCAGCGCCATCACGGTGATCGAGGCGGTGGCCAGGACATAGCGATCGGTGCGGGTGACGAAGAACAGCAAAGCGGCGGACAGTGCCAGCAGCAGCTGCATCTCGATGCCGGTGAACAGCTGCATCAGCGCCCAGGTCACACCCAGGCCGGCCAGCGTGCCGGCGATGCGCTGCACCAGGCGCAGCCGCGTGGCGCCATAGTTGGGCCGGCACACGAAGGCGGTGGTAAGCAGGATCCAGAAGCCGTTGTGCGCATGCATCAGGCGCATGGCGAGATAACCAGCCAGCAATGCCACCGCCATGCGCAGCCCGTGCCGGAACAGCACCGATCCGGGCGTGAGCTGCTGCAGCAGGCGCCGGCCCATCTCGCGCAGCGTATGCGGCGAGGAATCGCGCAGGCGGGTATCGATCTCCTCGACCGGGCTGTCCGACAATGAGGATTCCGACAGCCGCCGTTCGATGTTCTGCAGGTTGCTGGTCAGCAGCTCCAGTGATCCCAGCAGCCGCGCGTGGCCGGGCTCGGCGCGCGCGTGCAGGTAGTCCAGCGACTGCCGCAGGTCGCTGGTAGCCAGCCGGCTGTCGTCGCCGTAGCGGAATGGCTGGCGCAGCCGGATCGCCTCGCCCAGGGCCGCGCAGGCGCGCCCCTGCAGCGAGAGCAGGCGCTGGCAGCGGTACAGCACGTCGCTGTGGAAGAACGCCTCGGTCAGCGCTTCATAGGGATAGTGCGAGGAGCTGGCACGCTCATGGAAATCCTGCGCCATGTAGTACAGGCGGAAGTACAGGCCCGACTGCACGCCCGGCCGGCCGGAGCGGCCGAAGCGGCTGAGGATGGCGGTCTTGGCCGCATTGAGCGCATCGACCACGCGCACGTTCTGCTCGGCCAGCGCCAGCCGGCGCGCCTGCAGGTCGCCTTCGCGCACCGGCTCGAACAGGTCGGCCTTGCGCTGCAGGTAGTCGCCGAGGACCACGAACAGCTGCGCCAGGCGTTCGCGCACCGGGCGGTTGGCGAACAACGCCGACCACAGGATCGACAACGCGCCATACCAGGCCGCGCCGATCAGCAACAGCACGCTGCCGCGCCAGGCATCGGTCGGCGCGCCGCCGCTGGCATGGTGCTGGTCCAGGCCGATCATGGTGTAGATCGCCAGGGCGACGGTGGCCTGGGCGATCGAGGCGTAGCGCTCGCCGAGCGCGCCGAGCAGGGTCAGCGCGAACGTCGACAGCGCCAGCCCGACCATGAAGGCCCACGGATGCGGGAACAGCCAGACCACCGAGGCCGAGCTGACCGCGAAGCACAGCAGCGACAGCAGCACCGACTTGGTGCGGCCGAACCAGTTGTCGTCGGTCTCGGCGATGGCGCTGGCGATGATGCCCAGGAAGATCGCCGGCAGCGCGGCGAGCTGGCCGGCATGCCAGCAGCTGCCCATCGCCACCCCGAGCGCGATCAGTACCCGCAGGCCGTAGCTGGCCTTCTCATGGGCCCACAACCGGCCCAGGCGGGATTCGAACGAGGTCTTCGGCACGGCGGGCATCGTGGCGGCGGGTGCCACCATTATGGCCGCCACGTCGTGATCGTGGCGCGCGGAAGAATGCCGGGAACGGGCCGCGGCGCCACGACCCGCCCTGGCGCGATCAGGAGGCGATCAGCGGCCTTCTTCGCGGGCGATCGCGCGCCAGCCGATGTCGTTGCGGTGGAACTCGTGTGTCCAGTGGATGCCGGCCACCGCCGCGTAGGCGCGCTGCTGCGCGTCGCGCACGCTGTCGCCCAGCGCGGCCACGCACAGCACGCGGCCGCCGGCGCTCAGGACGTGGCCGTGGGTGTCGAGCACGGTCCCGGCATGGAAGACCTTGGCGTCTTCCGGCACCGATGCCAGCCCCTGGATGACATCGCCGGTGACCGGGGTCTCCGGATACGGCCTGGCCGCCATCACCACGCCGAGCGAGGGTCGCGGATCCCACTGCGCCTGCACCTGGTCCAGGCGCTGGTCGATCGCCGCCTCGACCAGGTCGACCAGGTCCGACTGCAGGCGCAGCATCACCGGCTGGGTTTCCGGGTCGCCGAAACGCACGTTGAATTCGATCACCTTCGGCGCGCCGCCGGCGTCGATCATCAGGCCGGCATAGAGGAACCCGGTGAACGGGATGCCGTCGGCGGCCATGCCGCGCACGGTCGGCTCGACGACCTCGCGCATCACCCGCGCGTGCACCTCGGCGGTCACCACCGGCGCCGGCGAGTAGGCGCCCATGCCGCCGGTGTTCGGGCCGGTGTCGCCATCGCCGACGCGCTTGTGGTCCTGGCTGGTCGCCATCGGCAGCGCGGTGACGCCGTCGACCATCGAGATGAAGCTGGCTTCCTCGCCGTCCAGGAATTCCTCGATCACCACGCGCGCGCCGGCGTCGCCGAAGGCGTTGCCCGAGAGCATGTCGCGCACCGCGCCTTCGGCTTCGGCCAGCGTCATCGCCACGATCACGCCCTTGCCGGCCGCCAGGCCGTCGGCCTTGACCACGATCGGCGCGCCCTTCTCGCGCAGGTAGGCCAGCGCGGCATCGACGTCGTGGTGCACGGCGTAGTAGGCGGTCGGGATGCCGTGGCGGGCGAGGAAGTCCTTGGCATAGGCCTTGCTGCCCTCGAGCTGGGCCGCGGCGGCGGTCGGCCCGAAGATGCGCAGGCCGGCAGCGCGGAAGCGGTCGACGACGCCGGCGACCAGCGGCACTTCCGGACCGACCACGGTCAGCGCGACCTGCTCGTCGCCGGCCAGCTTCAGCAGGCCGTCGATGTCGGTGACCTTGATCGCGACGTTGCGGCATTTGGCTTCGTTTGCGGTGCCGGCATTGCCCGGGGCGACCAGCACCTCGCTGACGCGGCTGGACTGGGCGATCTTCCAGGCCAGCGCGTGCTCGCGGCCACCGGAACCAATGACGAGGATCTTCATGTCGGACGGGACTCCTGCGCGGCCGCGGCGGCTACGCGATGAAAAAGGCGGGAGGGTAGTGGACCTGCGCGTGCGGGACGTCGCCGTCGCCGACCAGCAGGGCCTGGAAATACTCGGCCGGCGCACCTTCGAAACGCAGCGAGGGCACCGCGCGGAAGCCGAAGCGCGCATACCAGGCCGGATCGCCCAGCACCACGCAGCCGCGCGCGCCCAGCGCCGGCAGCCCGGCCAGCGCCGCGCGGACCAGCGCGCTGCCGACGCCTCGACCCTGGTCGCCGGGATCCACCGACACCGGGCCCAGGCCGAACCAGCCCGTGCTGCCGTCGTCCAGCGACACCGGCGACAGGGCCACGTGGCCGGCGATGCGGCCGTCGATGTCGGCGACCTTGGAGACGCACAGGGCGTGGTCGGCGCGCAGCGCATCGACGATGCGCGCCTCGTTGCCGCCGGCATGCGGCGCGGCGGCGAACGCGGCTTCGATCACGCGGGCAATCGCCTCATGGTCTGCGCTGGTTTCCTCGCGTATCCACATGGCGCGCCTCGCGGTCGGGACGATCGATCAGTGACGGAAGTGGCGCACGCCGGTGAACACCATCGCCAGGCCGTGCTCGTCGGCGGCGGCGATGACCTCGGCGTCGCGCATCGAGCCGCCCGGCTGGATCACCGCGGCGATGCCCGCCTCGGCGGCGGCATCGATGCCGTCGCGGAACGGGAAGAACGCATCGGAGGCCATCACCGAGCCCGGTACCACCAGGTGCGCGTCGGCCGCCTTGATGCCGGCGATGCGCGCCGAGTACACCCGGCTCATCTGGCCGGCGCCGACGCCGATCGTGCGGTTGTCCTTCGCGTAGACGATGGCATTGGACTTGACGTACTTGGCCACGCGCCAGGCGAACAGCAGGTCGCGCAGCTGGGCTTCGGTCGGGGCGAGCCGGGTGACGACCTTCAGCTCGTCGGCGCTCATGCCGCGGTTGTCGGCCGACTGCAGCAGCAGGCCGGAGCCGATGCGCTTGCTGTCATGGTTGTTGCGGCCCTCGCCGTGCGGGATCTGCAGCACGCGCACGTTGGCCTTCCTGGTCGCGTAGTCCAGCGCGCCCGGCTCGTAGTCCGGTGCGATCAGCACCTCGACGAACTGGCGGTCCAGGATGGCCTTGGCGGTGGCCGCGTCCAGGGGGCGGTTGAAGGCGATGATGCCGCCGAAGGCGCTGGTCGGATCGGTCGCATAGGCGAGCTCGTAGGCATCGCCGCACGCCACGCCGACCGCCACGCCGCACGGATTGGCGTGCTTGACGATGACGCAGGCCGGGGCATCGAACTGGCGCACGCATTCCCATGCCGCATCGGCATCGGCCAGGTTGTTGTAGCTCAGCTCCTTGCCCTGCAGCTGGCGGAAGGTCGCCAGGGTGCCCGGCACCGGGTACAGGTCGCGGTAGAACGCGCCGCTCTGGTGCGGATTCTCGCCGTAGCGCAGGTCCATCACCTTCACGAAGGTCGAATTCATCTGCGCCGGGTACTCGGCGCGCTGCGGCACGGCCTGGGCACTGTCGCCCACGGCCGACAGGTAGTTGCTGATCGCCGCGTCGTACTGCGCCACGCGGTTGAACGCCGCCACCGACAGGTTGAAGCGCTGCGCGGCGGAGAGCTGGCCGTCGTTGGTTTCCAGCTCGGCGAGCAGGCCGGCGTACTGGGATGGATCGGTGGCCACGGCCACGCGGGCGAAATTCTTCGCCGCCGAGCGCAGCATCGCCGGGCCGCCGATGTCGATGTTCTCGACCGCTTCGGCCAGCGTGCAGTCCGCGCGCGCGGTCACCGACTCGAACGGATACAGGTTCAGCACCAGCAGGTCGATCGGCGCGATGCCGTGTTCGGCCATGACCGCGTCATCGGTGCCGGCGCGGCCGAGCAGGCCGCCATGGACCATCGGATGCAGCGTCTTGACGCGGCCGTCCATCATTTCCGGGAAGCCGGTGACGTCGGAAACGTCCTTGACCGGCAGGCCGGCCTCGCGGATCGCCTTGGCGGTGCCGCCGGTGGACAGCAGTTCCACGCCGCGGGCGGCCAGGGCACGGGCCAGCTCAAGCAGGCCGGTCTTGTCGGAAACGGAGAGCAGGGCCCGGCGGACGGGCAGGAAATCGGAGGACATGGGGGCGGGGGACGGAAGCGGGGCCGATATTGTACCGGCTTGGCGCCGCCCCACCGCGGCGGCCGCTGCGCCGGGCCCCGGCGGCCACCCCGGGGACGCTCAGGAAAGCCCGTATTCCTTGAGCTTCTTGCGCAGGGTGGCGCGATGGATGCCCAGCATCGCCGCGGCGCGGCTCTGGTTGCCCTCGCAATGGTTCAGCACTTCCACGAACAGCGGGATCTCCATCTCGCGCAGCACGATCTCGTACATGTCGTCGGCGTCGCTGCCGTCCAGGTCGCGCAGGTACCTGCGCACGGACTGGGCGACATGCTCGCGCAGCGGTGACTTGGGAGCACCGCGACTGACGTCGGGACGGGTGGTGGCAGCGTTCAAGGAGTTCCCCGGATGACGAAGCCGGCGGGGAAACCCCGCCGGCGAGGGGGAGTGAGTCTAGCGCGTGCGCCGGGCCGCTGCCATCGGCAGACGCCGGATCGGCGCCGGTTCAGTGGAACTCGAAGGTGAATGCCGCCGTGCCCGCGGCGGGTTCGCGCACGCGGAAATCGATCCGCGCGCTCTGTCCTGGTGCAAGCAGCTCCTGCGCCCCGGGCGGGTGGCCAAGGTACTCGGTCGGCGAGAACACCCGGCTGCCGATCACGCGGCCGTCGGCATCGGACAGCGACAGCTGCAGCGCCGGCCAGGCCTGGCTCCAGCGGGCGTCGTTGCGGAAGCTGGCCTGGATGCGCAGGGCGCCGCTGCCATCGGAGGCCGGGCGCACATCGCGATCCTGCATGGTGAACGCGGCCGGTTCATGCCAGGTCGGCAGGTCGCAACGCAGGACACCACACAGCGTCGCCAGCAGTGGACGCCATTGCGCGTCGGCGGCCAGGCGGACGCGGTCGGCCAGCAGGATCTGCAGGGCCAGCAGCAGCGCCAGGGCGAACATCGCCAGCCATTGCCACGCCGGCGTGCGCGGTGCCGCTGCCCGCGCGCGCGGACGCGCGAAAGTCGGGGCCGTGGCGGCCGCGGAAGCGATCGGCAGGCGCGCGGCCTGCCAGGCGGCGCTGTCCAGCGCGACGGCGGCCGGCGTCGCGGTGGTCGGGGCGGTCTGTGGATCGGGGTCGGATTCCAGCGCGACGACGGCATCGGTGGTTTCGACGACCGGCGCGGCTTCAGGCGTTTCGGCGGCGGTCTCGTAGGTCGACCCGGCTTCGCCATACGCCGGCGCGGTGTCGACGCCCGTGTCCGGAACAGCGACGCCGCCCGCGTCGGCCGGGCCCACCTCCGCGGAGGCGTCCTCGGCCGGTTCGATGGGCGGTCCTGCCGTCGCCGGATCGGTGGCCTCGGTCCGCTCCGTCTCGCCGCCCGCGTTGTCGCGCGCGGGCGCGCGGCGCAGGAAGGTGGCCAGGGCACGGCGCGGCGGCGGGGTCTCGGTCATCGCGATGGTGGCAGGGCGGAGAAGGCTGTATTCAAGCACGCCGGCGGCAAGGCCGGAACCGCTGCCGTTTCGCGCTTGCCTGGCGCGTCGCGGCGCGGAAGCATGCCTGTCATGAATTGGATCCGAAGCAACGCTTGCGCGCCGGTGCCGCCCCCCGGCCGGCCAACCCTCCCCGGACGTCGTCCGCCTACGCCTTCAGCGGCGGCGCGCGCTGGGATCCTGGATCAGCTCGATCAACCCGGAGCGCTGGCGCGGGCGCAGCTGTTCGAAGCCGGCGAGCAGCTGTTTCTGCTGCTCGCTCAACGGGTGATAGCTGGGTTCTTCTTCGGTCACCAGTTCCGGCGGCCCGAACGTGGGCTCGCCGCGGCCGGTGGCGAGGTACTCGAAGGCCAGGCCGCTGCGCTTGGCCACGGCGATGAGATGTTCCACCGAGGGCGCCGTGCCATCGGCCATTTCCCACTGGGCCACTGCGCTGCGCGAGATGCCCAGTTCCGCCGCCAGCAGGCCCTGGGTGAGCCCGGTGAGGCTCCGGGCATGGCGAATCCTTTCGTAGAGCTTGCTCACTTCTGTTTCAATCCACATGCACACCAGAGGGCACGTATATCGCCTGCGGCGAGGCAGTCGGTTCGACAGTCTTCAGCCGAAATTCGTGCCAGCCATTCTGACCTTCGTGGAAAGCTGCAGTACAGCTCCGGAGGGCATCGGTGATGCGCCCGCGCCAGACGGCCTGGGCGGCGTTGGCCGGCGCTGCGCGACTGTGCGTGCATGGTCGCCGGCGTTACCGGGTGTGGTGGCAGGGCGACAGGGCGTGGGCCGTGCGCTGGCGCGCCGGTTGCTTGCCGAAGGTGGCCAGCAGGCGCCGCCGCCGCTGGCGGCGCCGCGCGTGGATGGTGCTTGCCTGCGCGCTGGTCGGTGCCTGGGTCGATCCGCGCGCGTTGCCATTGTTGTTGACGGTGCTGTTGGTCGGGGCAGGTACCGCCTGGGTGGACGCGCCGCGCCGCCGCGAGGTCGCGCTGCGCCGGCGCGGCGCGCGGCCGGGGCCCTGGGTCTGGGCGATCGACGCGACCTCGGCGATCCGCACCGCCGAGATCGCCGCCGGCGTCGAGGCGACGCGCGATCAGGCGCGACGGACGCCCTCGATGCGCATCCAGTCGCCGTCCTGCTCGCATACGAGCTGGTCGAACCAGGCCTGGTAGCGTTCCAGCAGCTCGCCTTCCTGGCCATGCAGGATGCCGGACAGGGCGATGCGGCCGCCGGGAGCGACCCGCGCTGCCAGCGTCGGGGCAAGGAAATCCAGTGCCGAGGCGAGGATGTTGGCGACCACCACCGGGTAGCTCGCCGTCGGCTCGTCATCGGGCAGGTAGACATCGAACCGATCGGCGACCCCGTTGCGCTCGGCATTGTCGTGGCTGGCGACCAGCGCCTGCGGATCGTTGTCCACGCCGGTGGCATGTGCGGCACCGAGCTTCAGTGCGGCCAGCGCGAGGATGCCCGAGCCGCAACCGAAATCGAGCACGCGCGCGCCCTGCAGCAGGCCCTGGCCACCGAGCCGATCAAGCCAGCGCAGGCACAGGGCCGTGGTCGGATGGGTACCCGAGCCGAATGCCAGGCCCGGATCCAGCCGTACGACGGCGGCGTCGCTGGCCTGCGCCGCTTCGGGCAGGTCATGGTTCCAGGGGACGATGAAGGTGCGTTCGCCGAACTGCATCGGCTGGAACTGGTCCAGCCAGGCGCGTTCCCAGTCCTCGTCCTCGACCCGCTGGAAGCGCGCCTGGGTCCAGTCCAGTCCGGGGTCGAACGCTTCCAGCGCCGCCAGCAGCACCAGCGCATCGCTGTCCTCGGGGAACAGCGCGGTCAGCACCAGGCTGTCCCACAGCGGTGTCTGGCCCACGCCCGGTTCAAGGATGGCGCGCTCGTTGGAGGTGTCGGCATCGGCATCGAGCAGGGTCACCGACAGCGCGCCGATGTCCTCCAGGGCGTTCTCGAAGCGGGGCTGGGTGGATTCGGTGCAGCGCAGGGTGAGTTCCAGGAACGGCATGGGGATGATTCTGGAGGGGCAGGGCGGGCATCGTAGACCACCCTCGCCCCGGATGCTGTCAGGGCCGCGCCGGATGGCTTGCGATAGAATTGGCAGGCGCCGCGAATTCCCGGCGCGGCCTGGACCCGATGCCCCTGACCCGTTCCCGCCAACTGCTGCTGCTGTTCGCCCCCGTGCTGCTGCTCGCGGCCGCGTGGTGGCACCGTGGCCTGGCGCCGATGGGCGACGCGCAGGACGCCAGTGCGGACGCCGCGCGGATGGCGCCGGTCATGGCGGTGGTGCCGCCGCCGCCGCGCCCGCTGGCCGAGCATGCCGCACCGGTGCGGCCCGGCCTGCCGTTGAACCGGCGCGCCGGCTTCGAAGGCGAGCCGGACCTGTACCACTATGCCCAGCAGCTGGCCGTCGCCGCGCGCGATGGCGACGCCGAGGCGAACTGGATGCTCAGCCGCGTGTACGACTACTGCGCGGCCTATGCCCAGGATCCGGCGGGATTCCTTGCCGACAACACCGTACTGACCGCACAGGCCTCGCCGGGCGTGGTGTCGATGCTTGATGCCCGCCAGCGCCTGCAGTCGCGCTGCGCCGGCTTTGTCGCCCGTGACGGCCTGAGCGCGGCGACGATCCTGTCCCAGCGCACCCAGGCCGCGCAGGCCGGCAACCTGGCCGCCGAAGCGGCGCTGCTGGCGTTGGGGCGACCGCTGCAGAACAGCACGGCCTACAAGCGCGGGCTGGTCGATCGCGTGCTCGCCTCGCGCGATCCGGAGGCCTACCTGTCGCTGTCGACGGCGATGGGCGCGAGCGCGCGCGGCGATGCGGCCTTCGACGGTTACATCGCCGGCGACCAGTTCTCGCAGCTGGCGTGGCAGCTGGCGGCCTGCCGGCTCGGGCTGGCCTGCGGCCCGCAGAGCAACCTGATGACAAGTTATTGCGCAAACGGAGGCATCTGCTCGATGGATGCCTCGCAGGATTTTCCTTCGTTCGTACTGGATGCCGCGGTGCCGCGGCAGGGTGCCAAGAAAATGGATGAGATGGTGAGTTCGCTGGTGGATGGTTCCGGGGTGGCGTCATGACCCTGCGGCGGTGGTTGATCGGGGCCAGGTTCTGGTTCTGGGTGGTGGCCTTCGTTGCCTACTCGGCGGCGGCGGTTGGCATCGTGCTGATCGATACTGCCGATAGCCGCTACGAGGGGCTGTCGCAGGTGCGGGTGACATCAGTGAAATCCGACGAGCAGGTGCGGCGCACCGGGGCGGCGCAGGTTGCGGCGCTGTATCGCGCGCAGAGCGGGCTGCCGTTCGCCAGCCTGCCACCGGGGGCGACCTTCCAGATCGTCTGGCCGGATGGTTCCACCGAGACGGTCACCGTCGTGGACCCGGCCTCGAGCACGGGCAATGCGTTGCAGCCGGGCAGCCAGCAGGCGGCGCCGCAGGTGAGTGCGCAGTAGTCACGCAAGTCCCGGCACGCAGGCGGAAAGGCGGGCATTGCCCGCCTTTTCTATGCCTGGCTGCTGGCGGAAGCGGGGCGCCCGCTGGCGCGGGCTGTATTGGGGTTTGTTGAGGGCGCGCCAACGGTTGCGGAGGCATGGCCCTGACTTACGTTTAGGTGCGCCGCCCCGACGGGCATGGGCGCGTCGGTTTCGGCAGACGTCCGTGTCGTGACGAAACCGAACGTGGGCCGTCCATGGCCCACTCGCGCCCATACCCGCCGAGGCGTCGCCCGGCGCC